>Ga0076304_107_pt1 | contig 33524 bp, 32 predicted proteins | sample RifGroC1_FD_67988 | JGI IMG/M metagenome (GOLD analysis project Ga0076304, IMG submission 67988) | candidate division CPR1 bacterium GW2011_GWC1_49_13 | reverse complement strand
GCGGAATCGAACCGCTGGCCTTTGCAATGCGAATGCAACGCTCTACCAACTGAGCTACAGGCCCATGGTGGAGCCGAGGGGGATCGAACCCCTTGCCTCATCGATGCCATCGATGCGCTCTACCAAGTGAGCTACGGCCCCATGGTGGAGCCGGGAAGAATTGCACTTCCCCATTAAAAGTCTCCGTCAAGCGGAGCAGCCCCATGCTTATTAATTATACTACCCTACCTGGATTATTTTAAGTAAAGGAAATGCGTTAGACTAAGGACATGTCGCCGGAATTTAAGAGAACCCTGTACTTTCTCATTCCCGCTGTTCCTGTTCTTGCTTCTTCTTACTTGGTAATTAACCAATTCATGGTCTACTTGACATTATTACTTCCCAGAATAAATGCTCTAAAGGAAGAATTAGGGGAGATTTATTTCATTAGCGGCATTCTTTACTCCCTAACCCCCTTAGGCCCAGGTGAGACCAACCTAGTTAACTCTTACTTTCAAACCACTTATTGGTTTTTAGCTCTCAGTGCTGTTCTCTTGGTAGGGATTATCTGGAATGCCTTGCGGCTTAGGAAGGAAGTGGTAATGCCGATCGTGCTTATCTACTGCACGCTGGCAATTTCCGCGGTTGCTTTAACTACCCGCGACATTACCAACCTTTTATTTTCTGTAACAAGCGCTTACAGTCAAGAAATAATTCAAAAGTAAATCTTATTGAATAAATGAGTAATCCAGAAAATTATTTTAAGTAAATGAAAGGATTAACCCGCTGCGCGGGAAATGTGCCCGTAGCGGGCCTGCAAGCCGTCCCCAATATCCATAAAGACAAAACCGCCGTAACCGTAGTTGCAGGCCGGCCCGAAGCTAAAGCAGGGGGAGGAGAAGTTGGAAACCGCCGAGACCCGCCCATCGGCCACGGCAAAAAGCGGCTCCCCGTAGGCGCCGCCAAAGTCCACCCCCCGGTGTCCCCAAGTGTAATCCCCAATCACATCCCCCGCTCCCCCATCCGTCGGCCAGCCCAAGGCCACTTCCTGACAGGTTCCGGCCGGGATGGTAAAGCTGCCGGCAGTGTAGGTTCTGGGAAGGGGAACAATAATCTTTCCGCCCGGATAAAGGTCTTTATTGGCAGAAACATACTTGTAAAGGTCGCCGCTGCCCATGATGTAGTTTAATTCCACGATCTGCTGGGCGTTGGATTTAAAATAACGGGCAATGGATTCAACCGTATCCCCCGCTTCAACCACATAATCGCGCCCCACGATGGGGGGAACGGCCAAAACCGTACCGACTTTAACTTGGTAGATGATGGCCCCGTCCTTGTCGGAGCTTTCTTTAATATCCTGAGGGTTGGCGGAAACCAAGTCGTCCACCGTCCGGCTATAAAACTGGGCGATGGAGTAAACGGTTTCCCCCTCTTTAACTTCATGAGTGGTGCCTTTGGTCGAACCGATTTCGGACTCCTCGGTAATAAACTCCGCATCATCGGCCAAAATGGAGGCGCTTAAGCTGGCCGTTTCCGGCTCGGCTTTCTTAAAAATAAAACCTCCCAATCCGGTCGTTAAAATCAGAAGGGAGAAAGAGATCCCCACCAGGGAAAGATGGGCAAAGGGGAAAGCCAGCTGGCCCTTGCGGCGCATGAAGCGGCGCGCCAGCCAGGATTTGAATCCTTCCGAGAGCTTAAATCCGGAGAATAGAAATTTGCCTAAAGAGGAGACTAGCCGAAAAAGATGGTTAGAGGTATAAAAGAGGAGGTCGCGGCTAAAAATAGCCAGATCCTCCCGTAAGGTTTCTTTTTTGTAGTCCCCCACAATCGCCAGCCTAAGCTGTCCACTTATAGCTGATAAAGGAGGGCGTTCCACTACCCTATCCATAAGCGCCCCAAGCAAGAAAAAGGGCACGCGCAAGGCTTGTGCGTGCCATCCCGACAGACTAAGATCCGTCAGGAGGGCAGGGCATTCCTAGGGACAAAAGCTATTTTAGCAATTTAAGGGGGCAAAACCAAATTTGAAAGGGGACGGTTACTTGGCTTCTTTTAAGGTGGCGAGGAACTCTTTGTTGTCTTTGGTTTTCTTCAAGCGGTTCACGACCAATTCGGTAGCGGCATCGCCCCAGGTCTCAACAGCCCGCCTTAAGACGTAGACCTGCTGCATGGTGGTGGCATCGTAAAGCTTTTCCTCATGCCGGGTGCCGGATTTAATGATGTCGATGGAGGGGAAAATCCGCCGCTCCGCCAGTTTTCTATCCAAGTGAAGCTCCATGTTGCCGGTGCCTTTAAACTCCTCGTAAATCAGATCATCCATCCTTGATCCTGTGTCGACCAAAGCGGTGGCGATAATTGTTAGGGATCCGCCCTTTTCAAAGTTTCTTGCCGCCCCAAAGAAGTGCTTGGGAGGATAAAGGGCCGCCGGATCAAAACCGCCGGTTAAAGTGCGCCCGGAAGGCTCGACCGCGAGGTTGTAGGCGCGGGCCATCCGCGTTAAAGAGTCCATCAAAATAACAACATCTTCTCCCGCTTCCGCCGCCCGCTTGGCTTTTTCCAAGCAAATTTCGGCTACCCGAGCCTGCTCTTCGGCCCGCTCATCAAAGTTGGAGGCAAAAACCTCCCCTTTCACCGAGCGGGAAATGTCGGTTACCTCTTCGGGACGTTCCCCGATTAAAGCAACCATAATCCTCACCTTGGGGTAATTGGCCGTAATTCCCCCCGCCACATCCTTTAAAAGCCAGGTTTTCCCAGCCTTGGGGGAAGAAACGATCATCGCCCGTTGGCCTTTGCCAATCGGGGAGAAAAGATCAATTAAGCGGGTGGAAACGGTCTTGTCATCGGTCTCCAGCTTCATCCACTCATCGGGGAAAACCGGGGTCAAACGCTCAAAGCGCGGCCTTTTGCGGGCCTCTTCCGGCTCCATCCCCGCCACCTTCGTGACCTTTAAAAGGGAAAGATAGCGCTCGCCTTCTTTGGGAGGACGAGCCTGCCCCTCCACCGTGTCGCCCATACGCATGTCGAGGCGGCGGATTTGGGATAAGGAAACGTAAACATCGGAAGGTAATTCCCCCTCCTGCTCCGTCGGAGAGCGCAACACCCCGTAATCGGGTAAAATCTCCAGCGTCCCCTCTACGGTAATGGTTTCGCCGCGGTAGGGCCCCTCATCGGCGCCATTATAACTGCGCCGGGGTCCCCGGGAAGGGCGATAAGAGCGATAATTTGAATCTTGATTTCTTTCTTCAACCATTGAAATTAACTAAGTTGGAAATAATGGGTAGGCAACCACTGCCCCGTGTCACCTACCCAAATAAATACTAGCATAAAGTCAAGCAACCGAAAGAGACTTAACTAGCAATAATGGTTAGGGTAAACGGGAAGCTTTAGAGATACTTGTTGAGCTTAAGTTTGCGAAGCAGCACACCCAAGTACAAAGCGTAGCCGGACACGGCAAAGACATCGGAAGCACCGGTCTCAGGCAACTCCGCACCCAAAACCTCGCCCACTTTCAAGGTAGAAGAAGCCGCGCACTGCACCCACTCGTTCGCTTCCTCACCCAACCAAACTTTCTTAAACTGCACCACAGACTCAATAAACGCGTTGTCAGGCGCGCTTTGCTTAACCTTAGCCTGGAAGGTCACGGTAAAAGACTCCCCAACCGGCAAAGCACCCAAATTCAACCAGTGGCTGGCCCCATCTTCCAAAACCCAGTTGTCATCCACGTTTTTGGTTACACCATCCCAGCTACGGGTCGCAACGGTAGAACCCAAAACATAATCAACATAAGGGGAAAGAGGGTGGTTGGTGCCATACTGACGACCCGGAGTGAGAATAACCGGATCAATCGCTTCCGCAGTCGTATTTTTGATGAAAAAGGTGTAGGTAAGGGTCTGGCCGCGCTCGACAGTTTTCTTATCAACAGAAAGCTTGGCCTCCAAGATAACATCAGCAGCAACACGATTAACCCCGTTAAAAAGGGGCAATGCAAAAATTCCCAAGGTCATTAAAGTTGTCGCAGCCAAAGCTTTCATTTTGTTCATGTTAAAAGTTTAGCATATAACCTATATAAGTCAACAATAGGTTATTAGCTTTTCTAAATACTCCAGATACTGAAGTACTTGGAAGAGCTCCCACCAATTGCATTTAGCAAGTGGTGGGAAGAACGCTCTCGAAAAATTTCCTACCAAATCGGCGTTGAAGTCGCTTCGGTAGGAGGCTCCGGCGTAGGGACTGCAGTTTCTGGTGTTTCACAGTTACAGTCCACCTCGGTTGGCCGAGGAGTCGAAGTAGGCGGCGGGCTCGTAGGAGTCGCCGTCGGCTGAGAAGGAGGAGTGTTTGTTGGAACCGGCGGGGTTTCCGTCGGTCCACCGCTGGGCGGATTCGTCGGCGTCGGCGAAGGGATGTTCTCCCCGCAGATCAGCTGGAATTTTAGGGGAATAGCCTGTTCGGCGTATTCGGCCGAAACCAAGTACCACCCATCCCAGTTCTCAGAGCCAACTTTCCAGAGGACACACTCATCTTCCGGATCTACCACCGTAACCCAAGACCCAACTTCAACGAAATTCTCCCAAACAGCCACGGGAATACCATCGCGGACATCCATGGCGGTTTGCCCAACCAAAGTTGGGGAGAAGAAATCGCTTGGCTCCTTGAGCCAAACCTGAATCCCCGAGAAGGGGTCCAAGCTCCCGGAAGGGAATATCTGGAATGTCTCCACAATGATGTGGATGTCTTCCAACGGCATGTCTTCTTCCTCTTCGGCTGCAAGCTCGCCACCAAGGGTGGGAGAAGCAGTTAAAGCATCGGCGGGCTTCAGGAAGTTATTCCAAAGGACCGCGGTACAGGAAGAAACCAAAAGCAAAACAAGGATAGTAATCGCGACGATCGTTAAAATCCGCCGCCAATTCCAAGTCGCCATATTAAACCTCCTTTCAAGGTTTATTTTGATTAAGTTTTTAATTTAACGAGAGTTTATCGAATCCCAACTTATGTTAGGGTCCGATTGCTCAAAATTTAAAAAACGGCCCAAAATAAGAGAGCGAGCCCCTGCCCTAAGCTCGCTCTGACTGTAGAATACAAAACTCAGAGTAGGCTTGTCAAGTCTTATAGTCTTAATGGACTACAGCTCTAATGATACCTTATAACAAATAATTATGCAAGAGTACTTCTCACCCATAGTATTTAGTTTGACGGTATTATCTGGATTGGGTGCGTGCATATAAAGGTTAAAAATTAGGCTAAATCGAAAAAATTGCCGCTAAAAGGTTTTGAATAGTAGGGTAATCTTTGGCCGAGGCGACCTTGAGTCCCAGCTTCTTAGCATGCTTTTCCCGCTCCTCTTCCCCCGCGACCGCCCTAATCTCCCCATTTAACCCAACTTCCCCGAAAAAGACCAAATCCTTGGGGAGCGGCTTCTTTAACCGGGCGGAAGCCACCGAGGCCGCAATCGCCAAATCCGCCGCCGGTTCAAAGACCCGCATCCCAAAAGACGTCTTCACAAAGATATCGGAACGGGAGAGGTTCACCCTCCCCAGCTTCTCCAAAACCGCCATAATAAGGAGCGTTCTTTTGGCGGACAATCCTTGAGTAGTTCTCTTGGGATAAGGGTAGTTGGTAGCCGAGGTTAAGGCCTGCACCTCCAGAAGAAGGGGCCGGGTGCCCTCCAAGGCAATCGTTAAGGCCGAGCCGGGCATGGGTTTGTGCTTACTGAGAAAGGCCGAGGAGGGATCTTTTACCTCCACCAGCCCTTTCCCCTTCATCTCAAAGATCCCCACCTCCGAGGTGGCGCCAAAGCGGTTCTTGGTAGCCCGCAGAACCCGAAGGGAGGAGAAGCGGTCCCCTTCAAAGCTCAAAACCACATCCACAATATGCTCTAAAAACTTGGGTCCCCCAATCGCAAAGCTTTTGGTGACATGGCCGGTGGCTATGACCGGCACATTCTTGGTTTTGGCAAACTGGGTTAAAACCGCTGAAATGTGCTTAAGCTGGGACGGGGAACCGGCCGAGCCGGTCACTCCCTCAACGGTGGTGGTTTGCAGAGAATCGATGACCACCATTCCCAAATCCTCCATCTGTCCCAATTCCCCCATAATTAGATCCAAATCGCTCTGGGGAAGGAAGTAAAGGCGGTCCGCTTTAATTCCCAATCGGTTAGCCCGCTCCACGACCTGCTCCTCTCCCTCTTCTCCCGATACGTAAACCACATTCTGCTCCTTCCCCACCGCCCCGCAAACCTGAAGCAGAAGGGTGGACTTGCCCACCCCGGGGGTACCGGACAAAAGCACCATCGAGCCCCCTACCAAACCCCCTCCCAAGACCCGGTCAAACTCTTCAATGCCGGATTGCAGCCTTTCTTTCTTTTGGGATGTGATTTCGGATAATCTGCGGGGTCGGCGGGGTTCGGCTGAGGAGGAAGACTTGCCAGCACTCACCTCTTTTAAGGAATTCCATGCCCCGCAGAAAGCACATTTTCCCTGCCACCTTAAATGCTCTCCACCGCATTCGCTACAGATAAAAATAGTTTTAACCTTGGCCACGAGAAAAGTTTAGCACTGTGAATAAGAACGTCTATGGTTACGTTAGCCCGCTGGTAGGTTTAAGATTTGGAAAGGCAATTCCTAGAAAATCTTCCTGCAATAAATATTCGGAGAGATCTAGGTTTATCCAAAAAACCCTTTCTTCATCTTCGCTCTTAAATTTTGGAACTTTAAATTCTTTCTTCATGCAGTTTTAATTATAGAGGAAGAAGGGACTACTTTAAAGCCTGTTTTCTCGCGGCAACGTAATAAGTGGCTGGGCCAGCCCCCTGTCTCTTAATAATTCCAATTTCCTCCAGTTTCTTTAGCTTAGCTTGGGCAGTTCTTTTCGGGACAGATAGGATGCTAACCGCATCGGCACTGGTAATCTTACCCATCGTTACAACAAAATCAACAATTTTAATCTCATCTTTGTTTAAAAAATTCCGCGCCGCTTTCGTACCTCCTAAGCTCGTCAAACTCAAGACTTGGTCTTTCACAATCTGTACTTCCGACCAAAACCCCTCCACAAAATATTCCAACCAGGCAGTCAAGTCAGCTTCCTGGCGGACGGGGTAATTTTGCGCAGTCTGCAGCGCTCGGTAGTAGGCGCTCCGATCACGGTTGTAGTAATCCTCCAACACCAAAACTTTCCTAAAATCCCAGTCCGTCTGATACAAGTGTAAAAGCGTGAGCAAGCGACCGGTCCTTCCGTTACCATCGGTAAACGGATGGATCGTTTCAAACTGGTGGTGAAGCAGACCGGCCCGCAAAATGGGGTGAACGTCTCGACTTTCTTTAAGCCAGGCCAGCAAATTTCTTACTAAGCCCGGGACGGCTTTGGCTGGAGGAGGGGTATAGACAACCTCGTCACTCCCGTTCGGCAGTATATTAACGATGTAAACCGGCCCGGAGCGAAATGTACCTGATTTTTCTGGCTCTACTAAATCTTTTACAACCAACCGATGAATTTTTAAAACATCTTGGACGGAGAAATTTATCTTGGCGGCGGCTAATTTATCAACCTCCTGCAAAGCTTTCAGATAATTCTTAACTTCGCGGATTTGCCTCTCCTCCCCGTTAATCTTTTGACCAGAAGCTAGCTGGGCCACTTGGTACTCCTCTAACTGGTTTCCTTCAATAGAAGTGGAAGAATGGGCCATTTTAATAGTGGCATCCCGGCGCAGGGAAATTTCCCTTTCCGGAAGCAAGGAGGAGCGGGCCACCAGTAATTTAATCTCCGCGATTTCCGCCAATTGATTAAGTAACCGATTTGATATGGAATATTTTGGATTAAACACCGGATAAAGTGTAACATATCGCGCAATAATCACGCAATCTATCGTGCAAACAAGAAATGGGTAAAACTAACGCCAGGCGGCCCCGACCGCTTTAAGGGAAAGAGCAATCTTCTGTTTCTTAGGATCAACTTCCAGAACCCGCGCCTCCACTTCATTCCCCTCGGCTAAGGGTCCGGTGGTTTCGGTGACGTGAATCAGTCCTTCAATCCCCGGCTCCAGCTCCACAAAGGCGCCAAAGTCGGCAATCTTGGTTACTTTTCCCTTAACTTTGGACCCCACCACATAATTTTGGGCCAGCTTCTCCCAAGGGTTGGGCTGGGTCTTGCGGGCGGAGACCATCACCCGCCCGTCCTGGGTGTCCACTTCCAAAATCTCCACCTTGATCTTTTGCCCCGCCTTTAAGGCTTGGGTGGCCTCCGCCACTTTTTCCCAAGAGATCTCCGAAACATGCATCATTCCTTCAATCGGGTTCTTCTCGCCCTTGGGGGTAAACTGCACAAAAGCGGCAAAGGGAGTAACGGAGGAAACCTCGCCCTCATACTGCTCTCCCGCTTTAACCTTGGATAAGGCCGCCACATCCTGCTTGCGCTCGCCCTCGGTTTGGGCCTCCCGCTCGGACATCACGAGCCGGTCCAAATCCTGGTCCATCTCAATCACCTTGGCTTTAACCACCTTGCCGGTGAGCTGGCCCAGGTTGGCCGCCATTTTGTTCTTAACAGATAGGTGGGAAAAGGGAATAAAACCCCGAAGAGAGCTGAATTTGGCCACCACCCCGCCGCGGTTGGGGCCTAAGATCTCCACTTCATTAATCCTCTCCTCATCCATCGCCTTTTTAGCTTCCCGCCAATCGGCCTCTACTTCCGCTTTCTTTAAAGACAAAAGCACAAACCCCCTACTGTCCTCGGACTGAACGACGGTTGCCAGGATCTTATCGCCCACGTTTAAGGAAGAGATGCCCTGGGCGCTTTCCTCAAACTCTCGCCCGGAAACTAGCCCTTCGGCTTTGGCCCCGATATCCAGAACCAACTCATCTTTGGTCTTAGCGGCCACCCGACCCTCCACCACATCAGCAGGCTTTAGCCGTTTAACTGCCACCTTTGATTTTTCTAGAAGCTTGGCCATGTCGTTCATACCTAAAAGATAATAACACCCCAACCTGATTTAAGAAACGGGGAGGAATCCTTAAAAAAGAAAACCGACTAGAGGAAATCTAGTCGGTTAAAACACTAAAGCAAGGGCAGCTGGTAAATCGCCGCGGGGATCTCTTGGATCTTATCCAGTGAGATCGTTCCCGGAGGCAGCTCGTCCACGTGGTCGCCGTTGTCCCAAACGCTGGGATGGGCCACATAAATCGGGGTGAAGCCCGCCCGGTAGGCCGGCCAGAGATCGCCGCTGTGGTTCTGGCTGGAACCGATCGAGTCTCCCACCATATAAGCGTCGCGGTAGGGATAGAGCTTGCGCAAGCGCCTTAAGGTTTCTTCCTTTTCCCACTTCACCACCCTAAATTCCGAAATAGTCGGGAAGAAGCGCTTCAAGTTGTAGCCGCGCCACTTGGCCCACTGCACCCGCATGTCCCCGGCGGTGACGCAGTAGAGGGCCGCTTCCAAATCCGGCTTGCGCAGGAAGGAAAGCATCTCCTCGGCACCCGGGATCATCGTCCGTTTGCGGTAGGTTTCTTCATCGCAGAAGGAAAGCCCAATCTCAAAGGTCCGGCGGGCAAACTCTTCCGAAACTTTCAAATGGAAGTGTTCGCAAAGCTCGCGGTAAGCCAGGACCATTGAACCGGGGAAGCGATCGCGGTGGGCCCGCATCTTGGGATAGCGCTCCTTATCGATACGCTTCAAAGAATCCAAGAAAAGAGTAGTTACATCAATTCCCGATTCAGGCGGGAGGTGAAACACCCAAGCTAGGCCATTACCGATCTCAAAGGTCCGGCGGGCAAACTCTCCCGAAAATTCCAAATGGAAATGTTCGCAAAGCTCGCGGTAAGCCAGAACCATGGAACCCGAGAAACGACCGCGATGGACCCCTACGACTGGATAACGCTCTTTTTCGTTACGTTTCAATGTATCCAGAAAGAATTTGGTGACCTCATCATAATGAGGGCACTGATGAACAAATTCTTCCATAAAGGCCAAAGCCCACAGCGCAACCACGCGATCGTAACCAGCATAATTGGGAATTTGAACGGCTAACCTCTCCATAAACGCTGAAACCCAAAGATGGATCGCCCTCCCGTAATCGATGCCGGAAGTAATCAAGGTCCCATCAAGGTCAGAAACCAAAAGAATCTTCTTCATCTCTCTCCTTAATTTTTATTTTGACGTGGCTTAAATGATAATGGAGTAAGGGGAAAAGGTCAAGGCAAGGCTGGTGGGCTCGGGTGGAGTCGAACCACCGACCTCCTTTTTATCAGAAAGGCGCTCTACCGCTGAGCTACGAGCCCGAAACTATAAAAGTTTATCACGAGTTTCAGAAGATTTTAGCCTAAAGTGAAAAATAAAAAAGCCTTGCAATCCAGCAATTCGCCAAAAGGCAAACTACCGGTTCGCAAGGCCTAAGAACTACTCCCCTTCGCGTATCAGATCCGCAGAGTTCCAGGCCGTGACGATTGTTCCGTCATCGAGCCGGACCTCGCAAAGACCGAAGCCATCATTGGAGAGGACTACCCCGTGCTTTCCTTGGTGAGCAGCCAGAACGCTGCTCCCGTTCGCATGGGTATCGCCAACGACAACAACGCGGTCGCCGCGGTCAATATAGTCTTTTGCCATTTTTAACTCCTTTCAAAGAGGTTTGGCAGAAGTTTGATTAATACCTATAGTATATCAAATCGGAAAATAAACAGAAATACCCCACAAATGCGGGGTATTTCTTTAATAAGGCAAAAACGAGGAAAAGAACGCTCGAGCAGCAGTTTTCAATGGCCAAACTGCCAAACCTGACCGGAAACAGTTCTAGCGTGAAACTTGAACTGCAATTTTGGAACCCTAACGGCTTTCGAAAAGGTGGTCTTCCCCTCAAAAAGCTTTTTTGGTGTTAGGAGTTCGATTCTCCTTAGAAAGGAGGTGATCCAGCCGCAGATTCCCCTACGGCTACCTTGTTCACGTTATTCCCTATATCGCTACAGGGCGCGGACTATATCACCAGGATACACAGGTATCCCCGCATATAGCCGAGTTTGTCTCCGGCATCACTACCGGAGGTTGCAACTGAACTTGTTGTGAAACAAGCTTACAACTTAATGTTAATCGCTGATTCCCGCTTAGCCACAAAAAAGCAGCTTCGGCGAGCTCCAACTTTTCCCATTTGATGGGCGGTGTGTACAAGTCCCGAGAACGTATTCACGGCGGTCTGGCTGACCCGCCATTACTAGCGATTCCGACTTCATGAGGTCGAGTTTCAGACCTCAATCCGAACTGGGACGGCTTTTCAGGGATTAGCTTGCCGTTACCGGCTTGCAACCCGTTGTAGCCGCCATTGTAGCGTGTGTGTCGCCCAAGGCATAAGGGCCATGCTGACTTGACGTCGTCCCCACCTTCCTCCCCGTTGCCGAGGCAGTCTCGTTAGACATTTTTAACTAACGATAGGGGTTGCGCTCGTTATGGGACTTAACCATACAGCTCACGCCACGAGCTGACGACAGCCATGCAACACCTGTGCAAGCTCCCTTGCGGGTCGGTTGCCTTTCGGCTCCCTAAAACTTGCATGTCAAACCTTGGTAAGGTCCTTCGCTTATCATCGAATTAAACCACGCGCTCCACCGCTTGTGCGGGACCCCGTCAATTCCTTTGAGTTTCAACCTTGCGGCCGTACTCCCTAGGCGGAGAACTTAACGCGTTAGCTTGCGCCACTCCCTTGCGGAAATAGCTAGTTCTCATCGTTTACGGCTAGGATTACACGGGTCAAATCGTGTGATTTTGGACTATATCATTATCTGAAATATTTCCATTTTTCCTTCTTTTTTTCGATTTGTCTTTCGACAATCTCTTGGGAAAAACTGGTCTTTTCGACAACCTCAGATATCCAGCGTTGCTGGAGCTCAGAATCTCGGTAAAGCAATAAAACTTTGTAAAGCATCTCTTCTACAGGAATGTGGGGAAGAACAATCCGCATGAACTTTTTAAGTTCTTCGGTCGAACGTATTCCCAAACGGAAATAACCTTCTTTTGTTCTTCCTATCTTTGTGGTTATGTGCCAAACCTTCTTCATGTAACGGTCTAGTATCTTGACTTCTTCTAAAGAGAAGCTGTCGGTGGAAAAGACTCCTTGCTTGGTATCACCAACCAATGAGCCATCATCCATCCACCAAACCGCCAAAGAAAGAGGTGTCAGCATGTTTAACCACTTCCTGCGAATCGTTTTCTTACCACCTTTGTGGATAAGACGGAAGATTTCGGTTAGCTGAGGAAGGGCTTTACTTTGAAAGCGCAGCTTTTTTCCTCCCCAACCATCACTCCCAATGCTATTGGTTCCTTGCTCCCACGTATGTTTTTCGCTTGCAATTTCAGCCAATTCCCTAGCTTTCCAAAGGAAATATTCCTTTTGCTTTATTGAATGGCGAAAAGAAAACCGCGCATTTACGTAATGCTGGTTAACTGCAAGCGACCCATCTCCTAAGAGAGAACCTAAAATAATTGCTCTACTTCGAACCGACAAAGGAGGAAAGTTTTCTTCTACCATAGTAGAATTTTACCCCCTTCTGTCTTCCGATCTCCATAGTCTCTACGGGGTCGTCATGGTCAAAATTGACCAAGCGACTTCCCTCGGGGTTGTCTTTAGAAGACTATCCTAAAGATGTTCACCGATATAGCTAGATGCGCACCTCAGCCTCGCGGTTGAGGGGGACACCCTTCGCCACTTTATTTTACGAGTGGTGGCCGGACAATCTAATCCGTTTCACTCCCCTAGCTTTCGTGCCTCAGTGTCAGGAAAGACCCAGGTGGCTGCCTTCGCCTTCGGTGTTCCATCACAGATCATTGGATTTCACCCCTCCTTGTGATGTTCCGCCACCCCCTATCTTCCTCAATTTTGACAGTATCCCGACGAATTCCACGGTTGAGCCGCGGGCTTTAAGCCGGGACTTTCCAAAATACCTACGCACTCTTTACGCCCAGTAAATCCGGACAACGCTCGCACCCTACGTATTACCGCTGCTGCTGGCACGTAGTTAGCCGGTGCTTAATCCTCTGCCTTGCGGCAAATTAAGAACTTTACAATCTTTCGACCTTCATCATTCACGCGGCGTCGCTGCATCAGACTTTCGTCCATTGTGCAAGATTCCCGATTGCTGCCACCCGTAGGTGTAGGGCCCTTGTCTCAGTGCCCTTGTGGGGGAACACGCTCTCACGCCCCCTACCCGTCATCGCCTTGGTAGGCCATTACCCTACCAACTAGCTGATGGGACGCGGGCTCATCTCCAAGCAATAAATCTTTACCCTTGCGGGACCATCGGTTATTGTCTCCGATTTCTCGGAGTTATTCCCGACTTGGAGGTAGATTCCCACGCGTTACTCACCCGTTCGCCACGCTAACACCCTCTTGCGAGGGTGCCGCGTTCGACTTGCATACCTTAGGCACGCCGCCAGCGTTCGTCCTGAGCCAGGATCAAACTCTCATAAAAACGTTCTTTTCCTCATTTTTGCCGGCAAAAAAGGCGGCCTAAAAACGCCCTCTTGCCTTAAAATGCAAAAACAACTGGCAATAAAGTCGGCTTGACGAGGTTTATGTACACATAAAAAACGTACCGACTTTACTGTATATGAAGTTATTAAAGAGCGGCGGGCATTAAAAAAGCCCCATGCGGGGCCCAAAAGGGTTTGAGAAGAAATTGTTGGTTTCTAATCCCGCATCACGAGGTAAAGTTTAACCCGAAGAATTAGGGAAGTCAAGACAGAAAAATCCCCGGCGATGAACTACCGGGGATAAAAATTATCTGATAAGAAACGGAATTGTTAAAAAAGGAAGACCGAAAAAACCAAACAGTATCAGAATGGCAAATACAAAGAAATTTAAGACCGCCATCAGAATGTCGTCGGAGCCAACCATTAAATACCGTTCCAGCAAGGCGGGTAGGACCAGAAAAAGACCTCCCCACTCCAAAGCCCAGATGAACATTGCTGAAAAACCCCGGATCCAATCTTCCATCGGAATTGCCGCTTGGTCACGGTAGGCCATAAACCCAGCTACCGCTGAAGTAATTATAACTGCCGCAAAAGCGAGCAGTGCATATCTTCTCCCAGTCTGCCAAGGATTCTCCGTCATCTCTCCTCCAATCCTGATAATAGAAAATTTTTCACCCATAGTATATCACGCGGTTTTGACAATCACCCCGCCGCCTAAAACTTCATCGCCGCGGTAAAAAACGGCGGACTGATCGGGCTTTTTATTTGGCGGGAGTGGTAAAGGAACGGAAAGCGTCCACCGCGTAATCGCGGTTCTTGGAAATCAGCTCGTAATAATAAGTCGCGCCGGAATTTAGCCCGGTAAGCACCATGGTATGCTCGCGGGTTTGTTCTCCGGAAAAAGTGGTAAATTCATAAGTACCTACCGCACTGCCGTAATTAACTTGGGAGGTGGAAAGATGGTTGGTTTCCCAAGAAACTTCCACCTCGGTCGAGGAAATAGCAGCCACTCTCACATTCGAAATATGGTTCGGTTCTGTTTCAAAAACAATCTCACGGAATTTATCCAGTCCCAAGAGCACCCGTTCCACCCCGGCGGTGCTTCGATCGGCTACAAGCTTAGCTCTTCCAATCCCATCGGTAATCTGTGCACCAAGCCACTGCGCCAACCCAATTTGAACTTCTTGTAATTCAGCAATCCCCAATTGACCGGCTTTCAAGACGGAGCGCCCAGTCGCCAAGAGACTGGAAATTCCTTCCTTTGCAACCGTGGAAACCGATTGGACGGTCTTTTTTAGTCCCGCAGTCACATTCTGACCCAACTGCAAACCACCCTCGACTGCTATTTTAACCTGATTGCTTAGTTCGGCAACCAAACTCAATCCGCGGTTGTAAATGTAAAATAGTGCATCACCAGAGTCTTGGGATAAATTCCGAGCTGATTCCACTACCTTGGTAGCAAGGGCATTAGTAAGTTCAGCCACATCCTTCCTAAACCCTTTCGTCCAAGCAACAAACTTCTTCCAAAGCGAAGGGGCCGGGGGAGAAACAACTTCTTCTTCGGCGGGAGGCACTACTTCTTCCTCCTCTTCCTCTTCTGCTTCTACCGGTGGGGGAACAACTTCTTCTTCGGCCGGGGGCACTACTTCTTCCTCCTCTTCTTCGGCGGGAGGAGCCTTAGTCTTAACCGCCGCCGAATTGGAAGCGCTGCTTTCTGTAAAACCCTTAAAGGCCCGGACATAGCGGGTATAGGAAGTGTCGAGAGTTAACCCGGTCTCATCGTAAGAAACCGCGTTCGCCGCCAAAGTCGCAATCAATCCTCCCACCCCGCTGTAGAGACGGAAGCCGTCTTCGGTGGAAGAATTATCCGTCCAGTTCCAGCGGATCGAAGTGGTCGAAAGCGCCGCTCCGCCAAAGCCGCTCGGAGCCGCCAGTTCAATGACCGTGAACGGTTCGGAATCTCCAGTTAATCCAATAAATGAAACCGAGATGGTCCAACTCCCGGCGGTGTCGTCCAGGTAGAAGAAGTTCTCGGTCGAAGCACCGGCGCCGATGGTGACGAAGGCAACCGCCGCTCCTCCCGAAGCGTCCCGGAACTCGAAAACCCCGGTGGAATTGGAGGACAGGTCCACTTGCTGTGTGCCGGAAGTGGTCGCATTACCAAACTGATCTCGGCGCTGAACCACGAAGGTACCGCTTTCGCTTCCCGCTTCGGTTGAAGCCGGAACCGTCGTAATCACTAAGCTGTTGGTCGCAGCGGGATTGACGGTTAGGGACTTGGAAGCGCCGGTCTTGCCGGTGGCCGAGACCGAGATCGTCCAGTTTCCTGATTTTTCATCGTAGTAAAAGAAGTTTTCAGTCGAGTTTCCATTAGTAATCGTCACCGCCGAAACTCCCCCTCCCCCGCTGGTATCCCGAAACTGTTTGGCAGAGCCGGTGGAAGTCGAGCTTAAATTGACGGTCTGTCCGCCCGAGGTGGTGGGGTTGCCGACCGCATCCCTTCGCTGAACGATGTATTGGGTCGTTTCTGAACCGGCGGTAACCGAAACAGGATTGGTGGTGATGACCAGTTTGGTGGTTGATCCGGGATTGACAGTAATTGCTGCCGAGGTTCCGGCCGGATTAGGAGAGTTGGGATCGGTGCCGGTAATCGTCGGCGTTTCGGAGGCGTCGGTCAAGATAAACCCGCCTAAAGTCAAAACTCCATTCGTAAAAGTCCGCGCCCCGTTAGAGGGTTTGGTCGGGGAAACCCCGTCGTTGGGAGAGCTGGTCGCGGTCCAGGTCCAGTTGATGGTTTTGGAGCCGGTGTAATTGTTCGGACCGGAGGAAACGGTATTGCCGAAAGAATCCTTTGCGGTCAGGGTTACCGAGAACGAAGCATTGGCGGTTTCCGTTCCGCCGTTTTGGGTCGTCACCGTGAAGGAATCCGCGGCCGCCGGTCGAACCGTAATCGCCGCTGAAGTCCCAACCGGATTAGGAGAGTTGGGGTCGGTTGCAGTGATGGTCGGGGCTTCGCCGGAGTCGGTCAGGGTGAAACCGGCCAGAGTTAGAACTCCGTTAGTGAAGATTCTTACACCGTCCGCCGGCTTGGTCGGGGCAGTTGAGTTGGGAGAATTCGTTGCCGTCCAAGTCCAATTGATCGTTTTTGATCCGGTGTAGTTGTTTGCTCCCGAGGAAACAGTGTTGTTATAAGCGTCCTTAGCCGTCAACGTCACCGAAAAAGAAGTTCCCGCTATTTCAACTCCGCCGTTTTCGGTAGTCACGGTAAAACTGGCCGCCGGCGCCGGGTCGACCGTCAGCGCTTTGGAATCGCCGGTCTTGCCGGTGGCCGAGACGGAGATCGTCCAGCTGCCGGACTTCTCGTCGTAGTAAAAGAAGTTTTCGGTGGAAACGCCGGCGCCGATGGTCACAAAACTGACCGATCCTCCCCCGCTGGTATCCCGAAACTGCTTGGCGGAGCCCGCCGAGGTGGAGGAAAGATTCACCTGCTGGGTACCGGAAATGGTCGGGTTGCCGACCGCATCTCTTCGCTGAATGATGTATTCGGTCGTTTCTGAACCAGCGGTAACCGAGACCGGGTTAGTGGTGATGACTAGCTTAGTAGTGGTGCCGGGGTTAACGGTAATAGCGGAGGAGTCTCCAGCCGGACCCCCGCTTTCCGAAGCGGAAATCGTCGGCGTTTCGGAGGCGTCGGTCAGAGTGAAGGAAACGGTGGTCGTCCCAACCCCGCTGGTGAAGGTTACCGAAAGAGAGCTGGGGATCGTGGGAGCAGTATCATCGTTGGGAGAGTTGGTGGCGGTGGAGGTAAAATCGATCGTGTGGCTTTGCTGCCGTCGGTTTTGTAAATCGTGATCGAGAAAGAACCGTTGGCGGTGACCGTCGCCGTCCCAGTTACTCCCGTGCCGTCGACAAAGATCTGACCGGGAAGCTCCAGCCAGAACTTGTCCGAAGTGACTTCCAAGGGCTTAGAGTCGCCGGTTAATCCAGTAAAAGAAATCGAAATTGTCCAGCTGCCGAGGGTGTTGTCGATGTAGAAGAAGTTTTCGGTGGAAGCGGTATCTGCGATGGTGACGAAGGTAACGCTTCCCCCACCGGACGTATCGCGGAACTGGTAGGTTCCGGTGGAGTTGGAGGAAAGGTCAACCTGCTGAGTACCGGAAGTGGTCGGATTTCCGACCGCGTCTCGGCGCTGAATAATGTATTGGGTAGTCTCCGTATCCGCATTTACCGAGGATGGCCAGGTGGTAATCACCAGTTTGTTGGTTGCTCCGAGATTAACCGTAATCGCCGCTGAGGTTCCGGCGGGGTTGGGGGAGTTGGGGTCGGTTGCGGTGATCGTCGGGGTTTCGGAGGCGTCCATTAGGGTAAACCCTGCCAAGGTCAAAACTCCGTTCGTGAAAGTTTGCGCTCCGTTGGCTGGTTTGGTCGGCGCGACATTATCGTTCGGAGAGGAAGTTGCCGTCCAGGTCCAGTTGATGGTTTTCGAGCCGGTGTAGTTGTTTACTCCTGAGGAAACCGTGTTCCCCAAGCTGTCTTTCGCGGTCAGAGTAACTGAAAAAGAAATGTTCGCGGTTTCCGTTCCGCCGTTTTGAGTGGTGACCGTAAAGGAATCAGCTGCCCCCGGCTGAACCGTGATCGCCGCCGAGGTTCCGGCGGGGTTAGGGGAGTTGGGGTCGGTTGCGGTGATCGTAGGGGTTTCTCCGGCGTTCGTGAGCGTGAAGCCGGAAAGGGTCAAAACTCCGTTGGTGAAGGTTCGGGCACCATCGGCTGGTTTGGTTGGGGCGGTTGAGTTGGGGGAGTTGGTCGCGGTCCAAGTCCAGTTGATGGTTTTGGCGCCGGTGTAGTTGTTTACTCCTGATGAAACCGTGTTCCCCAAGCTGTCTTTCGCGGTCAGAGTAACCGAAAAAGCGGTCCCGGCAGTTTCGGTTCCCCCGGATTCGGTGGTGACCATAAAGCTATCCACCCCCGCGGGCTGAACCGTGATCGCCGCCGAGGTTCCGGCCGGACCGGCCGGTTCCGTACCAGTGATGGTGGGGGTTTCACCGGAGTCAGTTAGGGTAAAGCCGGCCAAAGTCAAAACTCCGTTCGTGAAAGTTTGCGCTCCATCAGCCGGCTTAGTCGGCGCCGTGTCATTCGGGGAGTTAGTGGCAGTCCAGGTCCAGTTGATGGTGTGGGATCCAGTGTAATTGTTCGGGCCGGAAGAGACCGTGTTGTTAAAAGAGTCTTTCGCGGTTAAAGTCACTGAAAAAGAAGTTCCGGCCACTTCCGTACCACCGTTTTCGGTGGTGACCGTAAAGGCAGAAGCGCTTGCTGGGTCGACCGTCAATGCTTTCGAATCACCGGTCTTGCCGGTAGCAGAAACCGAAATCGTCCAAGAACCAGATTTTTCGTCGTAGTAGAAAAAGTTTTCGGTTGATACACCATTCGCTATCGTAACAAAAGTTACCCCTCCCCCTCCTGAAGTATCGCGTAATTGTTTCGCTCCACCAGTCGAAGTAGAAGAGAGGTCAACTTGCTGGGTTCCAGAAGTGGTCGGGTTGCCGACCGCATCCCGACGCTGGACGATGTATTGGCTGGTTTCCACCCCGGCAGTTGTTGAGGTGGGGTTGGTGGTGATCACCAACTTGGTCGTTGATCCGGGATTGACGGTAATCGTTGAGCTATCTCCCTCCGGACCGGAAGGTTCGGTCGCGGTAATTGACGGCGTTTCCGAAGCGTCGGTCAGGATAAATCCGGAAACCGTGACCGATCCGCTCGAGAAGGTCTGGGCCCCGTCGGCCGGTTTGGTCGGAGCAATGTTGTCGTTAGGCGAGGAAGTTGCCGTCCAAGTCCAGTTGATCGTGTGGGAGCCGGTGTAGGAAGCATCCAAGTTGTTGGCCCCGTCGGTTTTGTAAACGGTGATCGAAAAGGATTCGTTCGCCGTAACCGTCGCCGTTCCGGTTACCCCAACACCGTCAGTAAAAGTCTGACCGGGAAGTTCAAGCCAAAACTTGGCTGAGGAGGGGGTGAAAGTGCCGATCGAAACCCCCCCATCGTAGTTGCCGCGGATATCCCTTTGGAAAACTTTGTAAGTGTATTGCTGGCCGTTGGTGAGAGCGACAGTCGTACAGCCGGCACTGCCGCCGGAACCGTCGATCTTGCTCAAAGAAGCGGAAGCCGCACTCGAAATCACGCAGGCAACTGTCGCCGTTCCATCAGTATCCCCAGCGCTGGGAGTTGTCCCCTCATCCGGGGCTTCTGCTCCCGCCGATCCAGAGGCCCAGCGGTAGACCACCGAACCGCTGGTGGTATCAAAATCACCACTATTAGAAGAGGTCCAATTCAGAGTTACCTGTTGGTCCGCAGCGCTTCCGCCCGTGGAAGTAGCCTCGTTCGGCGAGAAGTTATCAACGGTTAAGGTGTTAGCGTTGCTGTCGGAGCCGGCTTGGGTGTTGGTGGAGGTAAAGGCCGAAACGTAGGGGGAAAGATCGTAAGATGCGCCAGGAGGACCGTCCATGTTGGCGTGGGTCTTGGGAGTAACTCGGATTTTGAATGCGGTTTGGGTCGTCGTCGCCGGAATGGCTGTCCCTCCCGAAAAGTTAAGGGTATTGCTGGAAGGGCTAGAAATAGCGGCGAAGTAGAGAGTCGCCCCGTCGTTGCTGGTCACCCGAACTTCCGAAAGGCCGTTGTAGGGAGTGCCCGCCCCCGCCAAAATTACGGTTAAGGCGGTAATGGAGTCGGTGCCGGTGCCGGTTTGGAAGGTAAACGCCCCCGCATCTTGGATTCCTGAACCAGGGGCGGCGGTTGCGCTAGCGGGGTCCGTCCCGCTGCCTAAAGTCGTATTAACCGGAGGGGTGTAAGTAACAGTAATCCACACATAGTCGAAGTGGACGGCGCTCGGTCCTCCGCCGTCGTTGCTGGTAAATTCAATATCCACGGCACCGATCTCCGCAAGTGTGTTCACACCCGCGCCGTAGAGGTCAAAGGTTTGATCCGCACTCCAACCGGCTATGTCGGTGGGGGTAATGCCGGTGGTAGTCAGACCGGCACCATTGTTGTACCTTACCGGATTGCTGCCGCTGTAACCGTTTTCCGCCCCAAACTGGAAGTGAAGAACCGCCGCCGTAATCGTAGAGCCGCCCGGTATTCCCGAGGTATCAAAACTACTCAAGAGCATCACGACGCTCTTGTCGACGGTGTAGCAGGTGTCACCGGTGGCGACTGCGGAGAGCGCATCCGGATCACAGGTGGCATCATCGGCAGTTACATCAGAAAGAGAGTCTCCGGTAGTGTCGCCGGTTTGGCCATTCGGCAAAACATTAGCGGTATCCGCCCAGACTGCGGGAACTTTTAGGGGATATCCAGAGAAAAGGGAAACTACCGATATGAGAAAACCGGCGGCTAAAGAGAGAGAGCGCTTTAGGCAGGAGCTCGTAATATTCACTTAACCAACCACTCTTAGGTTACCGGAAAAGCGAAACGCCCGGCAAGTTGGCCGGAGATCTGACCATGAATAAACTAAGCTATAAATTTACGGTTTTGCTAATTACCCCTCCGCCCAAAACTTCAACACCTTGGTAAAAGACAGCGCTTTGGCCGGGGGCCACGCCGGAAACGGGCCGAGCCAATTCAACAAGTAGTTTGCTGCCTTTAAGCTTCCTAATTTTGGCAGGTAAGAGCTCGCCCAAATGGCGAATCCGAACCCGCGTTCTTCCCGCCATAATAAGAGTTTTATAGTTGAAATTAATAAAGCTTAAATTTTCCACGGAAAAATCCTTAATTTGTGATTCTAAACCCCGCCCCACTACCAAAGTATTGGCCTTTACGTCCTTAGAAATTACATAAAGCGGCAAGCCCGTTTTAAAAACCCGAAAGCCATGCCGCTGGCCCTCGGTAAAAAACCAAACTCCGTCGTGCTCGCCGATCACTTGCCCCTCGCTCGTTAACACCGGCCCCTTCTTGGCCGCCAGCTTTTCCCGCAGAAACTGGGAAACGTTCACCGGACCGATAAAGCAGATTCCTTGGCTGTCGGGACGGGATTTATTAGGGAGATCTAACTTTTTGGCTTCCTCCCTTACTTGCTTCTTAGTTAAGTCGCCAATTGGAAACAAAATATGCTCAAGCTGTTTTTGACCCAATGTGTAGAGGAAATAGCTCTGGTCTTTAGTGGAATCTTCGCCCCGCAAGAGCTTTAGCCCTTCTTTGGAATGCTTAATCTGCGCATAATGACCAGTGGCAATGTAGTCAACCTTAAGCTCCTTAAGCGCTTTTTCCAAAAAAAGGCCGAACTTTATTTCCCGGTTGCACATCACGTCGGGGTTGGGGGTGCGTCCGGCTTTATACTCACTAAAGAAATAACTTATAACCTTATCTTTATATTGCTTTCTTAAGTCCCAAACTTTAAGCGGAATTCCCAAATGCTCCGCCACCCGCACGGCCGAGGCCCGGTCTTCTTGGGCGGTGCAGTAAGGGCCCTCGTCATAGCAATAAAGGTGAACTCCAATCACCTCGTAGCCCTGCTCTTTTAAAAGAGCGGCAGTTACCGCGGAATCGACTCCCCCGGAAATGCCGACGGCGACTTTGAATTTTTTCTTTTTATTTTTCTTTCTTAGAAGATTAAACATTCCAGTAAATTCTATCAGATGAAACAAACTATAGGCGCGCAAACTCAAAAATAAAAAAGGACTCTAAAGAAAAGAGTCCTTTGAACTGCTAACACGGAAAAACAAGTTGTATTTTCCGTAAATTTTCCAGCCACAGTTGAGTCACTCCCCCTAAATCAATGCTGGCAAAAGCAGATACTGGAAGGGTAACGACAGATATGCTTTGGGGAAAGAGCAGTTCCCCATCTTCAAAGATCACCAAACTAATTGAATCCAAGAGAGAAAAACACTCTTCCAATCCCATGGAATAAGGGAGGGGAAAGCGATCTCGCTCAAATTCAAAGTGGGATGCCGGCTTAAGGAAACCCTGTTGCTGAGCCTTAAGGTAAACGGCCTGAAAGTTATCCAGAGAAATGGGCTTATTGAGTCCCAAATCCTGGCTTAAGCGCATTCCCAGCCACAAAACTCCAAGGAGGGCGGCCGGACGGGGGTAGGCCAGAAAAACCGCGCTGTTTTGCAACATCCCTTCTCCTCTCTTTATCTTTGATCAGTTGTTAAACCGCGGGTTTAGTTTAAGCTCTTAGCCTAAAAACGCAAATATTTCAGATCGGCATGTTAGAATAAGCGCAATTCTTAAGAAGAGGACATCACTAGAAAGGAGAAAGCATGGGTCAAAATATCTGGGTTGTTATTCCCGCATTAGTTTGGATAGTCGGGATCTTCGTTTCCTTCCCGGCCTGGTGGAATGGGGTCAAGAACCATGGCCCACTGGGAATTCTTTGGATTTGGATTCTGGCTTTAGGTTGGCCAATTTTCTTTCCAGTGGGTTACCTTTATCACTGGTTGATTGAAACTTGGCGAAATTTAACTTCGCCGGGGTAAGAAAAAGCGCAGGTGTGCAAAACACATCCTGCGCTCATTTTTTCAAAACTATTCCACATTATTGGAAGTAAAATTCTCCCACCCCGGTTTCATCAGATACTTTTGGACCGCAAAACGAGCCGGCGGCAAATCCTGATCAATGCAGAGCCACACGCCCGTCATCAGATAATGGAAGTAGCGGGCGTAATCCTTGATTTTTCGCTCGGTTTCGCGACCCCAACCGTTGTTGCTTGGCAAAGTATTTAAATTAATAATGCAGTGGGACAAATTGACCATATTGTCGACCATCTTGACCGGCCGGGCATCCGGATCCCGATAGATCGCCTGATAGTAGTCGAAAATGTTGATCCCTTCATATTTGCTTAAACGCTGAACTGCTTTTGCAACTCGAATGCCGAAATGAGTCACAATCTCGTCATATTTGGCATCCGTATCTTCCAAAACATCATGAAGGTAGGCAATTTTCCACAATTCTGTACCGGGGCGGAAAAAAGACGCCACCCGATCCAGATGCACGATGTAGGGGGTATTTGGGCCCCAAGTCTGATCACCGTGTTGCGTTAATGCAAATTTTCTTGCATCCATCTCTCAACCTCCGTATTCAAGTTTTAATTGGACTTTATTGTAAGTCTGGACTGCGGGAAAATCAAACGACCTTCCCGTCCAGAAAATTAATTGTGCGACCGATTTGCCGAGCGATCTCTTTTTCGTGGGTCACAACCACCAAAGTGGTGCCTTTCTCCCGGTTGAGCCCCTTTAAAAGCTTCACAATCTCCCCGCCGGTCTTGGAATCCAGGTTGCCGGTCGGCTCGTCGGCCAGGAGAATGGCCGGATCGTTAACGAGAGCCCGGGCAATCGCCACCCGCTGCTGCTCTCCTCCGGAAAGCTGGGAAGGCTTGTGATGCATCCGCTCTTTAAGACCCACTCTCTCCAAAAGCTCCTGCGCCCGCTCAGGATAGGTATTGGTTCCCAAGGGAATGGTCGGCACCAAAACATTCTCGAGCGCATTCAAGGTGGGAACAAGATAGTAGGCCTGGAAGATGAAACCGATCTTCTCCCGGCGAATGCGATGCAGGTGGCGCTCCGCAACGGCGGAGAGCTTCACCCCATCCAGCACCACTTCCCCGGAGGTGGGCTTGTCCAGGGCCCCCAGCATATTCAAAAGGGTGGTCTTGCCTGATCCGGAAGGACCCATCACCGAAACCGCTTCTCCCCGCTTAATTGCTAAATTCACCCCATCCAAAGCCCTTACCTCCAGCGGATTTTCCCCATAAATCTTGGCTAGGTTTTGCGCTTCAATAATATTTTCCATTTATTCTCCTCTTAAAGTTTCGATCGGGGAAACCCGCGCGGCTGAGAGGGCCGGCACAATTCCCCCCAAGACACCCGTTAAAAGCCCCACTCCCCCCGCCCAGAAGAAAGTTTGGGGCGCGAACCCCACAATCTGCTGCTCAACCTGGGATTGAATAGCCAAAGCCGCCCCGGAACCCAAGAGAAGCCCCAAACCGGCTCCCAGGATGGAAAGGGTGAGGGAAGTTAAAAGAACCGAAAAGATGAGGTTGCCGTTGGACCATCCCGCCGCTTTTAAGATCCCAAACTCTTTTCGCCTTTCGAAGGAGGACAAAAGCATCACGACCATTACCGCAATCCCCCCGGCAAAGGCGGCCACCAAGGCAATCCCCAAAAGAAAGAAATTAAAAACATTAAAGAAGGAGCTGAAGCCGGCAAAAAGATCGGCCGGGACAGAGGCGGAAATGGCCGGATCGCTGCCTTTGAAGCGCTCCTCCAAGGCCTCGGCCAGCACTTGAGTTTCCTCGGGGTTGGCGGCCCGGGCCAAAATCCCGCTTACCTGGGTGTTCTTTAAACCCCCAATCTTTCTGACTAAGGCTGGAGAGCCCAAAACACCCTGATCGTTGGTGGACTGGCCGGTCTCAAAGATGCCCACCAGCTTTACCTCAATTGTTTCCCCAGAAGCTCCGACCGGTACCGTAAAAACATCCCCCACTTCCAGAGGTTCACCGGATAAGGTAGTAAAATCCAAGATTCTTGCTCCTAAGATAACTTCCCGGTTGCCCGTGAAATCGCGTCCCTCGGTAATATGGCTTCTTGGGGAGCCGAAAAGCTCATCGCCCGCCTCAATTCCTGTTAAGCCAACCCCAATCGCACCCAGGGCGCCAAACTCCTTCACCCGCATCGAAGCCGCTACATACGGAGCCACCAAATCAATCCCCTCCAAGCTCTCCACCCTTTTGATGTAGGAAGAAGGCAGGGGATCGCCGGGATTGCCCAAAAGCCGGCCTAAAAGACCGGATCCTTCGGTGGTAACCGTAATGGTGCCGGACAAGCTTTGGAAAGTTTCGGAAAAAAGACCCCGGATGCCGGTGGAAAGAGAAAGAAGAGTAACCAGCAACCCCGAACCCAGCCCAACTCCTAAGATTGCTAAGAAAGAAACCAGTTTGCGCCGGAAAGCGGCGGAGATGGAAAAACCAATCATGCCAACAAACAGTCTACACCAGGACTCTCAAAACAAAGAAGACCCTCCGAAAAAACCAGAGGGTCCAATAAAAATCACACAAAAGAAAAAAGCTCGGGTGGGGGTAAAATAACCCACTCGAGCCTTAGGCACCAAAATCCCTTATTCTTTGTACGGGGTAGTGTAAAAAACAAGCGCCGCCGTAAAGTTGACAAACATTGCGATCGTAACCAGCAAAGTGTTGGTAAAGAGATCGCTGTTGATGCCGAACTTGTAGTTGAACCAAAAAACAAAAGTTAAATCATTCACAGCGAAGAGTGATATCAACCAGGTGGTTTTACCCTGGGAGTAAACGAATGCCATCGCTGTAAAGGCAAGTAGGAATACTGCCACCACAACATCCATTGGGTGGTAGATATTCACGAGGTTTCCGAAACGATCAAAGATCGTTCCGCCCCAGCCCCCAATGAAGTACCAAAGCTGGGCAGGGATAAAGATCGCTACCACCAAAAGTGGAAGCGACAACATCTTCAGCCAAATGTTTTTGGCCATATTTTCCTCCTTTCAAGGAAAAATGAAAAAGGGATTTAGTTTTTCTAGTACAATTCAATTATACCTCTAAACTATGGGTTATTCAAGTAAAACCGAAAGAAAAAAGCTCGACTGGATTTCTCCAAACGAGCTTTGAATTACAGCTTCTCCCCAAACTTTTTCTGGGCTTCCTTCCGCTTCTTGGCAGGATTAAAGCCGTAAAGCAGGCGAAACCATAGGCGCTTTCCAATTGGATAACCAAAGTAGAAAAGCACACCAACTAGAATCAAAACAAAGATCTCGCTCATCTCTTCTCCTTCTTTGCCCTCTTTTCTTCCTGATATTGACTAAAGCGGCTGATCCCCACCACCAGAAGCATAAAGACGACATAGCCCAGACCGGTAAGAAGAAAAATCAAAACCAAATCCCACATCTCTCCTCCTTTCCTTTTAGCTTTGAAATTTATTATACCCAAAGAAAAAGGACTCTTATTGCTAAGAGTCCTGTTTCACCTTATCCCGCGCATCTTCCAGAATATCGGTAAGAGTTTGGGTAAGGGGAATCTTCGGTTTCCAGCCCAAAGCCTTGATCTTGGCAGGATCACACTTTTGCTCCGGAATATCGTTCGGTCGAAAGCGGTCTGGATCAACCACAATCTTGATTTGGGCCGGCGACAAATCGAGCAGTATCTCCAAAATTTCACGGATGCTCCAAGACTTACCGGAACCCGCATGGTAAATCTCACCCGGAATTCCCCGCTCCATCATCGTGGAGTAAGCGACAACCATATCCCGCGCGTCCGTAAAATCGCGACGAGCCTCTAGATTGCCAACCAAGATTTCTCCCACCCCGCTTCCTTCTTCAATTCGAGCGATTTGTCGGGCGAAGTTGGGAAAGACAAAATCTTTCCGCTGCCCCGGTCCAATATGGTTGAAGGCCCTAACAATTACAACCGGAACCCCAAAGTTTTTCCAGTAATGCCGGCAAAGCTCTTCTCCCTCAACCTTGCTCAAAGCATAAGGGTTAAGAGGATGGGTCGGAGTAGTTTCCGCCAAAGGTTCGCTCCCCGCGTTCCCTAAAACTTCGGCCGAGGAAGTGAAAAACACCTTCGGCTTAGGGTTAAGGGAGCTGGCCGCAACCAAAACTGAGAGAGTAGCCTGGCGATTATCGGTAATAGTTCCGATGCGATCCTTCCAGGATTGTCCAACCGAGGTCTGAGGAGCCGCCAGATGAAAAATACCTTCCGGCTTAAGGGAAGCGATTTTATCTTTGGTTCTGCGAATTTTCAGTAAATCGCAATCTTCTCGGTCCCAAGCGATAACCCCATGGCCGAGTTTGCGAAGGTGGTAAACCAAGTGCCGACCGGCAAAGCCTCGCGCACCTGTTACAAGATAGCGCATGTCTATCCTCCTTTCTTTAGTTAAATTAATTAATTATAACTCCTAACCCCAATCAGGGACAGGTTCCTGGTCTTTTAGGTATTTAAAAACCGCGGCGGCGGCCTTAGCCCCATCCCCAACCGATGTCACAATTTGGCGAAAAGGCAGGGCCCCCGGAACCAAAGCCAGATCGCCAGCGCCAAAAACACCCTTCACGCTTGTTTCCATCGAGGGGTTAATAAGAATATGGCCCTCATCCCCCAGATTCACCCCCAATGCCTTAGCTAAGGAGGATGCCGGCACCAGCCCAATCTCCACAAAAACCCCCGAAACGGGAAGAGAGCTGGGATTCCCAGACAACTCTTTAACAGGATTGTAAAGAACAACCTCTTCGACAGACTTGTTCCCCCTTATCTCCTTAATGGTGTTGTTGAAAATTAAAGACACCTTCTTCAATCTTTTGAGCTTTTCCACTTGAGCGGGCGCGGCAGTTAAAGACTCGCGGCGCAGGATTAGGTAAACCCGCTTGGCGTAAGAGGATAAGTGAATGGCCGCATCCACCGCCGAATCTCCGCCCCCGACGACTGCCACCTGCTTTCCTTTAAACAAAGGAGCATCGCAGGTGGCGCAGTAGGAGATGCCTTTTCCCAAAAACTCATCCTCACCTGGAATGTTTAGCGTACGGTGGCGCGCCCCCAGGGCTAAAATCACAGTGCGGGTTTGGAAGATCTCACCCTTAGCGGTCTTTGCCGCAAATCCTTCTTTTGTTTTCTGAATTTCTCCTACCCGCTCCGGCCGGATCTTAACCCCGTAAGACTCGACGTGTTCCTTAAAGTTTTCCACCAGCTCCGCTCCCGGAATGGATTTAAAGCCGGGATAGTTTTCCACGGAAACGGCATCCAAAAACTGTCCGCCCGGCACCTCCCCAAAAATGAGGTGATTTAAGCGGTAGCGGGAAAGATAGATGGAGGAGGCCATGCCCGCCGCCCCCGCCCCCAGGATAACCGTGTCGTAGACCATAATAATAAAGTAGCAAATCACCGGTTAAACCTTTAAAATGTTTTCCGATGGCCACTCCTCTTTTAAAAGTTGAGAATCTCTCGGTTGATCTGGAAAAAAACCGCATCTTGGACAACATCAGCTTTGAAGTTAATCCCGGAGAAACACTGGCTTTAATCGGCCCCAACGGCGCCGGCAAATCCGTTTTGTTCCGAACCCTTTTGGGCATGCACCCTTATCAGGGAAAAATTAAGTGGGGACCGAATGTGAGAATCGGCTATGTGCCCCAGCGCTTCTCGGTCGAGCCCGATTTGCCGATTACGGTTGGGGAATTCTTAAACCTAAGATCGGGAAAGCGGCGGGGAATCATCGCAGAAATTGAAGCGTTGGGCTTTACCAAAGAAATCCTCCAAGACCGCTTAGGGGTCTTGTCCGGAGGGCAGCAGCAGCGGGTTTTGATCGCCTGGGCCCTGCTGGACCATCCCGATCTTCTTTTATTTGATGAGCCCACGGCCGGGGTGGACATTGCGGGGGGAGAAACCGTCTATTCCCTCCTTCACAAGCTCCAGCAAGAAAGAAACATGACGACGATCATCATCTCCCACGAACTGCAGGTCGTCTTCCAGCATGCCACCAAGGTCCTTTGCATCAACCAATCCACCGTCTGCTATGGCCCGCCCAAAACTGCTTTAACGGGAGAAATCCTCAGCAAGCTCTTTCGGGTGGAGATGGAGCATCATAAGGAGCATCACCGTGATTGAAACTAATCTTCTTTTTCTTCTTTTGGTTGGAATTTTTGTGGGTGGCGCCGCCGGCTTCTTGGGCTCCTTTATGGTCTTGAAGCGCATGGCGCTGGTCGGGGATGCCTTTACCCACGTGGCTTTGCCGGGACTGGCAATTGGTCTGATGCTCAATATCGACCCGATGCTGGGGGCCTTTGCGGCTTTGGTTCTGGCGGCTTTGGGAATTTGGTACCTGGAAGAAACCTCCCGCATTTACCCGGAGGCGCTGGTCGGGATCTTCTTTACCGGGGCCCTCGCCGTGGGGATCTTAATCACCCCCGAGCCGGAATTGTTGGAGGCGTTGTTTGGAGATATCCAGAGCATTACCGCGGTTGAAGGACTGGTCGCCATCGCCGCCTCAATCTTAATCACCTTAGTGGCTTACCTGATCTCCCGCAAGGTGATCTTAGGGGTCATATCCGAAGAGTTGGCGCGGTCCTTGAAGATTTCCAATAAAGCCGTTAATCTCCTTTACCTTCTTCTTGTCACCGGGGTGGTAACTTTGGGAATTAGGTTTGTGGGGACGCTTTTAATGGGGGCCTTGGTGATTGTGCCGGCCGCGGCGGCGCGAAACATCTCCCGTTCGCTGGTTAGCTATTACCTCTTTTCCGCTTTATTTGGAGTGGCTTCCGCCGCCTTGGGCGTTTACCTCTCATCCTTATATGCCATCCCCTCAGGACCGGCAGTGGTTCTGGCAAGTCTGGGATTTTTTGGGGGAACGTTCCTCTTAAAGAAAACTTTTAAAGCTTAATAAACTTCTTCCTTCTTCTCCCGAGCGAAACGGATCCACTCTTCTAAAAACTCAAGTAAGGTTTGAATGGGAGCCTCCACAATCAAGGAGACAAAAAGGACGAGGAAATTAAACTTGGCCAATCCCGCCGAAACCACCTTCCCAACCTGAAGGAAGGGAAGCGCCACAAAATCAAAGGCGACCGAGCCCATCGTCTCCCGTCCTCCGGCCATGCGCATCTCCTGGGCCGATTCTCTAACCCGCACGCCAAAGTAGGTGACCAAGGAGGTATAGAAGAGGAAAAGCGCTACGGCAAAGGGGCTAAAGTCAATTTGATTTAAGAAGTAGGAAACGCCGCCAAAGATGAGGAAAAAGGCCAAAAAATAGGTCACAAAAAGCGTGGCCCCGGTGCTCAATCCCCGTTTTTTAACCTCCACCCGGCTACGTTCGCCAAAAACTCCCCCGTTGCCAAAAACAGCTTCCTTCGTCACCTCCAAAATCCGCTCCTCATTCTCCCGGCCCGGCAAGTTTAAGGAAAGGGTTAAAAGAAAGAGAAAGAAGGGCGGAAAGAGAAAGTTGATGATAAAAGACAGGAACCGGATGCCCCCGTAAATAAAAACCTCCGCCGGCAGCTCAAACGCAAAGGAAAGAACGGCTTTGGTAAGAAAGATGTAAAGGAGGGCGCGGGTCGTGGTGGTGGTTAATCTTTCCCTCTCCCGTCCCATGCGCGCTTCGTAGGAGGTGGCGATCGCCCGGGCAAAGGCTAGTTTATCCTGCAGAATCGCGGCTCCATTTCGCTCTAGTGCATCCTTTAGGAGGATGAAGGGAGCGGCATAGCGGCGTACTACCGCCGTTAAAGTTCCCCCCAAGGGGTATTCCAAAATCTTTTTAACCGAAGAGCGGATGTGCTCCAAATTCCCCGCCACTTCCTGGACATGGGCGGCTCCCCAGCGCTTCCAATCGGGATAAAAGAGCTCAAAAACGTTAAATTCCAGCATCGCCCGGTCAAACTTTAAAAGATTGCGGTCGATAGCGACTCGAAGCTGAACCAAAGCCTGGGGTTCAGTTAAAGAAGGATCGGAAATGGTTAAGGACTTCTTGACGTTGGCCGCCATCAGCTCCTTGAGAGCATCATCGCGGTCGGGAGGAGTTAGGAATTCTTCAATTTCAGCCGAGGCCAAGCGCATTAAAAAGGAGAAGGAGTCATCAGCGGGGGCAAGGTTTTTGGTATGCAGAACCAGCCGGTACTTCTCCACAATCTTTTCCATCTCCCCCACCAAGCTCTCCGGATAAAAGTCGTTTTGCAGATAGCGGCCGCGGATGAGCTCGTTCACCAGGCCCGCCGCCACAAGGTTAGTGTTGGAGTCGGCCCGCAGGCGCCTTCCCAAGATCCGCTCGGTGGCCGAGCGCCGCAGCAGGTGGGGCTCATTGTATTCCATCGCCTGGCGGAATTTTTCGTAGGCGGAAGCGAGGGTGGAAACGGCGGCAGAAACCTTAAGCCGGGGGCCTTCGGGCAGCTGGGGCAGCCAGTTTCTGGCATAAACCTCCCCGAGACGGGAGGCAGCGATTTGACGTTCCGTTTGAGAATTAGGGGAGCTTTCGGCTTCCATCAACCGATATGATAACACGCTCTTACCCGAAAGAAGTGAAAAATTAAAGGAGGATTACTTTACTTCTTATCCCCTTTTTTCCAAAGCCAGCGCACGGCGGCGATCAAGAAAGCCACCAAAAGTGCCCAAACCACGAACCACTGCAGCTGCAGCAGACCGTAGCCGGAAACGCCGGTTTGGTATTGGCCCATCATTGGCCACCAGCCCATCCAGTTAAAAATCATCCATTATCACCACCTTCAACTTAAGTATGATTGTGTCCTGCACCTCCGCAGGCGCTGGACATATCCCAGAGATCCGCAACTTGCTGCGCTCCCCAGCCCAAATCGGTAATCAAGTATTTAGCCAAACCCTCGTAAGCATCCCAGTGCCAGCACTGGCAGCAGCAGGGCCCGCCCTCCTCCGAAAGCTCAGCGGCCTGCTGGTAGGTGTTCTGCTGCGGAGCCGTCAACTCAATCTCTTCCTTAAAGGTCAGAAGTTCCCGGGCCTGCTCCGCCGAAACATCGTAGGGGTCGGGAGGAATCTGCAAAATTTCCGCGTAAGTCTTCAGCGCCTCCACCTGCTCTTGGTAGGTGTGTAAATCCATCGGAGCACAGCAGGAGCCCTGAATGCGCCCAAAGGAAGAAATCCCTTCGGCTTGCAGTCCGCAGGTATTGCTAGTTTGAGAAGCTAGATAGGCGAATTTCTCGGCCGATCCGGTCGGGGCCTGGGGGTCCCCCGCCGAAGTCTCATCTTGGGGAGATGGGGTTCGATTGACAAGGATTAGATATCCCGCCAAACCAAACGAGGAAAGCAAAATTAAAAAAGAGAGCAGGAAAGGTGTTTGAATCTTCCGAAAATTCATGCTTGACCAAATTTAACCAAACTTTTACCCAGAAAGTAAAGTAGCCGCCAAAAGGAAATCTTCAACCCTTTTAGCTATTCCAGCGTTTGTTCGGGACCGGCATTTCTAAATACCCCCACAAAATCGCGAATTTGAGCCTCATCAATCCCATCCAGCGGCATAATCCTTCCCCAAGCTGTCAAGACCAAAGGAGTGTCCAAATCCGGGCGGGCAACGACAATTAGCTTCTGGCCGTTGAGCTCTTCCACCAGCTTTACCAACTCATCCTTTAGTGCCTCGTCTTGATAATGAAAGATCACGTAGCCATGCTCTAAGGCGTGCAGCAAGTAACCGTCGGCGATGGGCTCATCGTAAATTCCGGCCCGGGTCCACTCGGCATAATGGGGACCGGAGGTGGGCGGGTTGGAGTTATACTGAACCGCCGTTCCAACGGCCACATGGTTTCGGCCCAGGTCCTCGACCGCCACGCCCGGCAAAGGCCGGGAAAGCCAGGAATAAAGCCAAACCAGAGAGCCCAACCCCACCGCTCCCAATGCAACTATTAAAATAATCTTTTTAATATTCATCATTTTCCAGCTATGCCGAATTCCACCAAACTTTTACCTAGAAAGTAAAGGGCAACCGAAAGGATCGCGACCGCCAGAAGGGAAATCTCCAGCCCTTTAAGAGGAAAAAGCGCCAAACCGCCGGAAACCCCGACTAAGGAAATTAAGGCGGTGCCGCAGGCCGAGCAGGAAGCCGCAAAAGCTCCCCCCAAGGTCCCCAAAAGAGAAGAAAAACCCTCCCTCCCGAGGAAAACCTTGGTCCGCACAACCCGCAGCAGGGTAAGCGACAAATTAATCCCGCCTAAGGCCGCCACGAGCCCCACCGCCGCCACATTCGCCCAGCTGGTGGCCTGGGAGATGAGCCAAAGATGATGAGAAAATATCTTCCAGAGAAACCACGGTCCGCTGCTTAAGGAAAGGGCTGTACGGTAGTAACTAAGGTCGTTAACCACAAAATAAGTGAGAAAAAGAAGAACGGTGATAACCAAAGCCAAAAGAAGGTAAAGGGGATTTTTAAGGAGAAGTTTTAACGCTGAGAGGATCTTATTCACTTAAGAGAGCATCGATGGCTTGGGCAAAGCTTTCAAACGGCTGGGCACCGCTGATGAACTGGGCTTGGATGGTGCCAGAGGAGTCGCTTTTCCCCAGGAAAAAAGCCGGGGTGCCGATCGTGGGGGCGCCGTAGTCCACCGAAAAAGGCGCCGGATAATCTTGGATCAGCTGACTTAAGTAGTCCACATCAGCGGTAACTTCG
>Ga0076304_101_pt1 | contig 42139 bp, 46 predicted proteins | sample RifGroC1_FD_67988 | JGI IMG/M metagenome (GOLD analysis project Ga0076304, IMG submission 67988) | candidate division CPR1 bacterium GW2011_GWC1_49_13 | reverse complement strand
GATTGAGATTGATGCCGCTTCCAACCGGGGGATCGATGATATCCGCAACCTTCGTGAGAAGGTCCGACTGGCTCCTGCCCACGGGAAGTTTAAGATCTATATTATCGACGAGGCCCATATGCTCACTCAAGAAGCGGCCAACGCCCTTTTAAAGACTTTGGAGGAGCCGCCCGCTCATGCCATTTTTATTTTGGCCACGACCGAGCCGCAAAAGCTCCCCGACACAATTCGATCGCGTTGCCAGCGCTTCCCTTTTGAGCGTGCTCCTATTTCCAAAATTGCCGAAAAGCTAAGTGAGATTGTGAAGAAAGAAAATATTAAGATCAGCGCCGAGCAAATCAGCCAAATTGCCAAAGCGGCCGGCGGGGGGTTCCGCGACGCCGAAACATTGCTTGAGCAGGTAGCGGCCGGGGCGCAGGATTTGGAAAAACTGGTGGGCTTTTCTCGGTTGGGAGAGTTGGGAGATTTCTTTAATGATGTAATTGCCGGTGATACCAAAAAAGCGCTTCATTTTGTTGCCGATTTAAGCGAAGCGGGAGTGGAATCCAAGCGGGGGTGGGAAGCGATCTGGTGGATGCCGGAAAAGAGCAGTTTTCCCTCCTGAAAGAACAGGCGGAGAAGGTATCCCCGCAGCGGTTGAGCGATATGATTACTATTTTTACTCAGTCATACGAGAACCTGCCGCAAGCAGCCATTCCCTCCTTGCCTTTAGAAGTGGCGGTGGTTGAGGTGACCCGCATTGGCGATTCGAGTTCCAAAAATGAAGAAAAACCTTTAGTCAGAGCGCCGGATGTTACCCCTCCCGTTTCACCTGATGGTGGCAAATTGGGTGAGCTGATCGCCGCGGCCGAGCCTCTGAACCATTCGGTCGCCGGGCTTTTGCGCTCTTGCCGGTTGGGCGAGGTAAAGGGCAAAGTTTTGACGGTTCGGGCTTTTTACTCTTGGCATAAGGAAAAATTGGAGAGTGCTCGGAGCCAGCCGATTTTAAATCAAGCGGTGGCCCAAGTTTTTGGCCAACCCCTCCAAGTTAGAATTGAACTAGCGCAAAAGTAAAAATGAAGATTCCCCCCTCCCTTGAGAAATTAACGGAAGCCTTTGAACGCTTGCCGGGCATTGGTCCCAAATCCGCCGCGCGTTTAGCCTTTTATTTGCTGAGAGTTCCCGAAAAAGAACGCCAGCTTTTGGGTCAGGCCGTTTTGGAGCTGGGGGAGAAGACCAAGCTCTGCGAGCGCTGCTTCAATATTATGGAAACCTCCGCGGGGGAGGAGCATTTTTGTCTTATTTGCGCCGATGAGGAGCGCAACCCGGCTGTGGTTTTAGTGGTGGAGGAGCCTTTGGACCTTTTATCTTTTGAGCGAATGGGTAAATATCACGGTCTCTACCATGTTTTGCACGGAGCGATTGCTCCCTTGGAGCATGTCGGACCGGATAATCTTCGGATTAAAGAGCTTTTGGCCCGCTTGAAAAGCGAACCGGTTGAAGAGGTAATCTTAGCCACCAACCCCTCTTTAGAGGGGGAGGCTACCGCGATGTATCTTAAAAAATTGATAATTGAGCAAATTCCAGGAAAGGCGTTTAAAATTACCCGTCTCGCCAGCGGGATCCCTACCGGAGGGGACTTGGAGTACGCGGATGCTCTCACCCTTTCCAAGGCACTGGAAGGACGCCAGGCCTATTAAGTAGAATCAGGCATGGCTGCAAAAAGAGGAACGGCTCTCTATCACGCCACCACCAAAGTGCCTTTAGCTTACCCTAAGGAGCGGGTGAGTGAGGTTTTAAAAAGGCTGCGTTCTCAAAAATTTCTTTCCGCTCATCATGTGTTTGTCGTAAACAATCCGCAAGAAAGGATTTTCTGGGGGTTGGTTTCCACCCGCGATCTTTTAATGGCGGAGGATGGCAAAACCATGCAGGAGATTGCCCGGACCGATTATCCCGGGGTTTCCGCCTTGGAACAGGATCAGCAGGTGGCAGTTTTGGCGATTCGCCAGGACTTGGATACCATTCCGGTGGTGGATCCCCAGACCAAGCGTTTCCTGGGTACCGTGGATGCGGAAGATCTTTTAAAAATCCTGCACGAGAAGCACACCGAAAGCCTCTTGAAGCGGGCGGGAATTTTGCGGGATGAGCATATTGTGGACATCTTTAAAGCGCGGATTTCGGCGGTCCTGCGGGTGCGGTTGCCCTGGCTTTTGGTGGGGTTTGTGGGGGGACTCTTGGCAACTGTCCTGGTGAGCCGGTTTGAACCGCTCTTAAAGCAAGCCGCGGCCTTAGCCTACTTTATCCCGGTCATTGCCTATATGAACGCGGCGGTGGGCACCCAGGCGGTTTCTATTTTCGTGCGGGGCTTAACCATGGGAGAATTCTCCCTTTCTCGCCATCTTTTAAAGGAAATGGCGGTAGGGCTTTTAATGGGTGCTCTTTTCGGTTTTTTGATCTTCGGATTTTCCCTTCTCGCCTTCGGTTCCTTGGCAGTGGCTCAAACGGTGGGAATTGCCCTTTTTGCGGGGATTTCCATCTCCACCTTAAATGCGATGCTTATCCCCTATTTCTTCCATAAAATCGGCAAGGACCCGGCCTTGGGATCCGATCCCCTGGTCACGATTATTCAGGATATTTTAAGCATCTTAATTTACTTTTGGGTGGCTTCCCTTTTGGTTTTCCGCTAAGCCTTACCTTCGGTGATTTGTTATCTTAGAAGTTAGGCGATGAAGCTTTACAACTCCTTAACCCGCCAGATCGAGGAATTTAAGCCCCGGGATAAGAATCGGGTTACCCTTTATACCTGCGGCCCCACCGTTTACGGCCCTTCCCACATCGGCAATATCCGCTCCTATTTAAGCTATGACTTCTTAAAAAGAGCTTTGGAGTTCTCCGGCTTTAAGATTGCCCATGTTTTAAATTTGACGGATGTACACGACTCTATGATTGAGGAGGCGAAGAAGGAGGGTATTTCCGTAAAAGTGCTGGGCGACCGCTTCATCGAGCACTTCCACCTCGATCTCTCCCGCTTAAACATTGAGCCGGCCGATATTTACCCGCGGGTTACCGAGCATATTAAGGAGATTATGGCGATGATCATCAGCCTGGTTGAGAAGGGTTACGCTTACGAGCGGGAAGGCTCCGTCTACTTTGATGTTTCCAAATTTAAAGATTACGGCAAGCTCTCCGGAAGAAAGCTGGCGGAGGGGAAAACCGGTACCCGGGTTAAAACCGACAAATACGCGCGGGAAGAGGTTGCTGACTTTGCCCTTTGGAAGGCCGCTTCGGAAGGGGAAGAAGAGGCGGGGGCGGTTTGGGATTCCCCTTGGGGGAAAGGGCGGCCTGGCTGGCACATCGAGTGTTCCGTGATGGCCAAAGCCCACTTGGGCGAAACTCTGGACATTCACGGTGGGGGTTTGGATTTGAAGTTTCCCCACCATGAAAATGAGATTGCCCAAAGCGAGTCCGCAAACGGAAAGAAGTTTGTGAACCTTTGGTTTCACGGAGGGACGCTGGTGGTGGAAGGGAAGAAGATGGCCAAATCGCTGGGGAATGTGATTAATTTTGATGATCTAGTGCAAAAAGGATTTAATCCCATGGCCTTTCGCTATTTGGCCCTGACCACCCATTACCGCAGCGAACTCAACTTCACCTGGGCGGGATTGGAGGCGGCGCAAAACGCCCTCAACCGCCTTTACCGGGAAGTGGCTGGTTGGGAAGTAAAGGGGGAGATTGGTTGCGCCGATTACGAGGAACGCTTTAAAAAATTAATGGAGGATGATCTGAAGCTTCCGGAGGCAGTGGCTTTGATGTGGGAGCTGGTGAAGGCGGAAGAGCTGCCCACCTACTGCCGCCTTGTCACCCTTCTTCGAATGGATAAAGTCTTTGGGCTTAAGATTGGTGCAGTAGAGAAGGTCGCAGTGCCGCCGGAGGTTAGTGATCTGGTTGAAGAACGGGAACGGCAGCGGCAGGCGGGCAACTGGGTGGAAGCGGATGAAATTCGCGATCAAATTGAACAGCTTGGTTGGCGGGTGGGGGATACGGAGAAGGGTCCAAAAGTTACAAAGCTGGGATCCCCGGCTTCTTTTGAAGATTAGCCCTCTTACTTGTTTTCTCCTGTTTCTTGGTTTAATATCAAAAGGCGATGACAACCAGAAAATACCAGCTAACCGTTGCTTTCAAATCCGGCTTGAGCCCGGAAGAGGTCAAAAAAGGGCAAAAATCCCTAACTGATGCGGTGGAAAGCCGCGGCGGAAAGGTGGAGAAGAATGAGAGCTTAGGCGTTAAGCCCTTGGCTTACTCGATTGCCGGCGCAACCCAAGCCAGTTTTGAACGCCTCATCCTGACCATCTCTCCCGATGAGGCCTCTGCGCTTCGGCAGGATTTTGAAAAATCCAACCTGTTTATTCGCGTGTTTTTAGATCGGGAGGGAAGATAAGCGGAAGGTTGCAATCTCCCGTCTTTTGCCGTAATCTTTAAAGCGAAATGGCACGCTCCATCAACAAAGCAATCATCATCGGAAACTTAACGCGTGATCCGGAAATGCGCTACACCCCCGACGGGCAGCCCGTGACCTCTTTTGGGGTGGCAACCAACCGCAATTGGACCAGCAAAGACGGGGAGAAGAAGGAAGAAGCCGAATTCCACAACTTGGTAGCTTGGGGCAAGCTGGCAGAGATCTGCAGCCAACTTTTGCGAAAAGGCCGCCGCGTCTACATTGAGGGACGCCTGCAAACCAAAAGCTGGGAAGGCAAGGACGGAGTGCAAAGGCAGCGTACCGAGATTGTGATCGAGGACATGGTCGCTTTGGATCCGAAGGATTCTGGGGGCGAGGGACCGGCCGTAAACCAAGCTCCTAAGGAAGAAGAGGTTCCGGTTATCGAAGTTGGGGAAGAAAAAGAAGCTGACAAGGTAAAAGCGAAGGCTTCCAAGGAAAAGCATGAAGAAATCTCTGAAGACGAAATCCCATTCTGATTCGCAAAGAAACCGCCGCCCGCAGCGCCGCTCTCAAGTGCGCTCGCGCTGCTACTTTGACGACAAAGGGTTAGAGCCTTCCCAAGTGGGGGAGGATATTCTGGTTCGCTTCTTAACCCGCCGAGGCAAGATCCGCTCCAAGGAGCGCTCCGGCTTGTGCGCCTATCATCAGCGCGCCTTAGCCCGCGCCATTAAAAGGGGCCGCAACCTGGGCACTATTCCTTACCGGATTGTGGCTTAAGATTATTTTTCTTCACTATCTTTTGAGGTCTCCAAAACCGTAAAATTAAGCTGGAATTATGAAGTTAATCGACCAACCCATCTCTTTAGAAGATCTGAAAAATATGGCAGTTCATTCTTTTGGGAATTTGGTTAAGGCCGTTGTTGATATTGAAAAAGAAGTTATGGTTGTAGATGCGGAGTTGCATTCAGATGAAGAAGCTCATCTGCTAGAAAAAGGTTCTAAGCAGAAAGATCTTTGGGGGATTAATCTCTACCCTGAATTAACGGATAAAGATTTTATCGAATTTGATTCTGTGATTAATCTCCGGCCCTCCTACGGCAATAAAACTCGAAGTGTTGATGATCAGGCTACACGAGAAAAAATTAGCAATATTGTTGCTAAATTAATTGAGAAATGAGCATCCAGCATCAAACTTTAGCGGCGGGGAAATGGCAGAAGATACCTTTGGCCGAACAGTTGGCCAATGTGGGAAGTGAGGTTGAGCGGACGATTTCCTGGAAGGAAAGAGGAAATTTGGATTACAGTCGTCAAGCTTTCGATCGGGCATTAGAGCTTTTATCTCTAACAAAGGATGCGGTTAAAGACGGCTCCAAATTAAGAGAAGTTTCTCGAGTTTATGAACTTTTAGTTGATTACTTTGCCGGGGAAAACAAATTTAAGTCCAGTGATCAAATCTGGCGAAATTACTTTAACTCTTATACATATCTTACGGCCCTGAGGCGCTTCAAAGTTTAGGTTTGTTAGACTTAAAAGTTGTGAACTTTCGTAATTTCTTCAAGACCAATGCGTTCTTAATCCTCGCTTTTCTTTTAGTCTTTTTAGCTGGTTGGCAGGCCGGTTATGCCGGTTTTCAGTTCAGCCTCAAGTTCAACCCTCCTGGGATTACGATTGAGAACAAGGCTCCTCGCAACCAAACAGTTGATTTCTCTTTAATGTGGGAGGTAATTGAGCGCATCAACGCTGATTACTTATTTAGGCCGGTCGACGGGGCTAAGCTCTTATATGGAGCGGTTTCGGGAATGATTCAGGCTTTGGGCGACCCTTACACCTCTTTCCTCGACCCCACCCAAAATCAGGAATTTGCTGATGGACTTTCCGGGGTTTATGAGGGAATTGGGGCGGAGATTGGGATAAGAGAAGATCAGCTTATTATTGTGGCTCCTTTGGATGGCTCACCGGCTAAGAGCGCGGGATTACGAGCGGGGGATAAGCTTTTGGAGATCGATGGGGGCAATACCACCGGCATAACCGTAACAGCGGCGGTGGCCAAGATTCGGGGAGAAGCCGGCACCACCGTAAAGCTTAAGCTGCAGCGGGGAACCGCCGCTTCCTATGAGGTTACGATTACCCGGGCCCAGATCAAGGTCGAGAGCGTTTCCTGGGAAGATAAGGGAAATGGGTTGGTTTTGATCGAGCTTACCCGCTTTGGAGACGGCACCACCGACGAGTGGGACAGTGCGATTGCCCAAATCAAATCCCAAGTTAAAGATGTGAAAGGAGTGGTTCTGGACCTTAGGAGCAACCCCGGCGGGTATCTACAGGCGGCCGTTTACATCGCTTCCGAGTTCTTAAAGGACGGGGCGGTGGTTTTGCAGGAGGATTCCCGGGGAGATCGGGCGACCCTTTCCGTTCAAGCTACCAAAGGCAACCACGCTTTGGCGGGGAAAAAGCTGGTGATTTTAATTGACGGGGGGAGCGCCTCCGCCTCGGAGATTTTAGCCGGGGCCTTAAGCGAGCGGGCGGGAGCTACCTTGGTCGGGGAAAAGAGTTTTGGGAAGGGGACGGTGCAGGATGCGGTGGACTTCCAAGACGGATCCGGGCTTCATTTGACCGTTGCCAAATGGCTTACCCCTAAGGGAGTTTGGGTGCATGATAAGGGAATTGAACCTGATTATAAGGTGGAATTAACTGATGCGGATTTGAATGCTGGTAAAGATCCCCAACTGCAAAAGGCTTTAGAGATTTTGCGGTAGTTAATCCGGTAAATTTAAAGGCCTTGCTTGGAACCAGATTCTCTAACCTTTTTAATCAACTCATCACGCAGTTTTTCTGCATCTTGCTGGGACAACCCAGGCAAGTGACCTTCTGAGCCAATAACACCACTCATTCCGGCAGTTTGGATCTGCAGATCCGAAAGGCCAAGAATCCGAGATAACATACCTCTGTTAATATCCACGTTTTGAATTCGATTGTAGGGGATGCTTACATATTTCTTTTGGATAATACCTAGCTCTTTTTTAAAAGCTTCTGGTGCGATTTCGTATTGATAATTTTTCCAGCTCAAGCGAGCGTAGATGTAGGCAAAAAAAACTGCGAGGAGGGGACTCAATAAAATCAAGAATCCCATGTATATTGCTTCGGAATCCTGGATTACGAATATAAGAATAAAACAGATAATGATGATAATTACGAATATTGGAAAATATCCTTCCCGAAAAAATAACCAAACTGCTTTGGGATCTAAATACTTTCTCATTTACTGGCTTTTCCGGCTCTCTGGATTAATTCTTTACGGATTTGCTCAGCTTTTTCTTGATTTAATCCCGGTAACATTCCTTCTGCTCCTGCCATGCCACTCATTCCGGCAGTTTGGATCTGCAGGTCGGAAAGGCCTAATAACCGCGTCGGTATTCCACGGATTATATTTACGTTTTGAATGCGCTCGTAGGGGATAGTGACATAGTGTTTAACAATAATTCCCGATTCCTTTTTAAAACCGTCCGCAGTTAATTCGTAACGGTAGTTTTTCCAGCTGTACCAGCCGTAAATGTAGGCTACTGCCAACAAGATGGAGATCGTGAGTGGGTTTATTTTTTGATAAAACAAATCCTTATACTTTAAGAAGTATTCAAATATGTCAAGTTCCCGGCTAGTAATGGCGAAGAAAAAGATAATGAAAAATAGAATAAAGATCACAACGAAAATAAAGGAAATGAAAAATAGCCAAATTGACTTTCGATCCAAGCTCTCCATCTAACTATAGATTACTTTATTCGATTTTAATTGTCTACACGACTCTCTTAAAAAGTTATACTTATTTAGTTAATTAAATAATCTTAAAAATTGTGGAAATAACTAACCTCCCCCAGCCTTCTCCTCCTTTTCTGCCACCAGCTTCTCCTAACCCAGTTGATTCACAACCAGCGGTAATGTCTCACCCGGGCATATTAAGCCGTACTTTTGCGGATTTGGTAGATATTTTGATTTGTGGCTATGTAGCCGCTTGGGGAGTGAAATACTCAACCGCTTTATTTTCGATTGAAGTGACAAGCGTTTGGGTTTTGTTTCTTTTTTTCCTTTTTGTCATCTATGCTTTGTACTCGACATTTTCCCTAGGTTTAAGCGCCACAACTTTAGGGAAGAGTATCTTTGGGATCAAGGTTCTTAAAAATTCTGGTGCTGAACCATCTCTTTGGGACGCCTTCTTAAGGGAAGTCATTTCGAAGCCAATTTCGATTTTGCCGGTTGGTTTAGGTTACGTTGCTGGGGTTTTCGATTCCCAAGGATTAACTTGGCATGATAATATTTCCCACACCCGCACGGTAACTAATAATCCCGTAACTTTGGGAGTTCCGGGGGATTCGGGAAAAAGAATTCTCTTGGCTATTTTGGTTTCTCTGCTCTTCCTTTTAGGGGAAGCTACATTTGTTCTGGGATTTTTGGGGGAAATACTTGCGGAAGATCTTCCCATCAACCTTTGTTATTTCGATCCGGGAGCGGACTACTCTTACGGTTACTCAACCCATTTTGATGTCTTTGCCGAAGAAGGGGAAAAGTCGGTAGAGGGCGTGGATAAATTACGCCACTACCTGGAACAGGCTTATGACTACTCCTTTTATCTCGTAGCCCCTATTACTGCCAAGATTTCCCGAGCAAATGTTTGTTTTTACCAATTAAAAGAGAGCTTTTCCGACAGCTTTTCCGCTCACGGCGGAGGGCCCTTCCCGGCCTTTGCTTATTTTTCCCCGCAGGATTTTACCGTCCACTTTTCCGCCGAATTTCTGGATTCTGATATAGAGACGCAAAAAAACACAATTTACCATGAAACTAATCACTTTGTTCTGGAACTTTTCCTGCAGCAAAATGGTTATTTCCAGCAAGTTCCTTACTGGTTTGTGGAGGGGTTTGCGGAATTGGTTGGCAACTTCTACGGCGAAGAATCACGGCATTTACCAGAGATTAAGGACTCAGTAAGGGACAATTTCCGCCGGTGGGAGTCCTTGCAAACTTATGATGCTATTAACGAAGAGTTTTCCCCCGCCGATTTTTACTGGGAGGGTTTTATGAGTGTCTTTTTCCTGCAGGACAAGTTTGGTCAAACGGTTTTTAAGGATATCTTTCAGGAAATGATTACAAATGATTGGGACTTTTATACCGCTCTAGAGCAAGTTACCCAGGAAGATTTAGCTACCTTGCAAACTGAGTTTTTACAATGGTTGGAGAATTAATTAAAAAGGTTTTAAAGTTTATTTTGGTTTTGATTGGACTGGGCTGGCTGGCCTTTGGCACCTTATCCAGTTTGACGGAGAGCCAGAAAATTAACCGTTACAATCTTCGTTTCTCCTATCCTTCACAACAAGAGTTGATTTTAAATGCAATTAACCTGATTGTTGCTACCGATTGTGGGGGTTCGGCTACCTACCCCTGGTACTGCGACCACGCTACCTTTACAGTTGATGCTGTGGTAGCCTCGCATGAAGAGCTTTTTGCCATAGGAAAAGGTTTGCCACGCTCGGGGGGAGAGTTTTGGTGGTTAGGGGTTAAGAGGGAGGCGCAATGGAGTGAGATCCTCCTCCAGGATGAGGGGGAGGCTTTACCGCAGTGTGAGGAGATCAGCGAAATCCCCTCTGATATTTTTTCAGGATTCTTCCGCTACTGTTTAGAGGGCGTTAATCGCATTGACAGATCCTCTGAGGTTTTGCCATAGTCTCTAATAGAGTGGAACCAAAACGTAGTTTCTCCTCAGTCGATGCACTAAAGTTTGGTTTAGACCGAACGACCAAGAATTTTGGGCAAATTTGGTTAGTATTGGTTGTCTATTTTGTAGTATTCGTTGGGATCAATCTGCTTACGGCCTTCATCAACGGGCGTTCCCAGAACTTTCTTCTAATTCTCTCTGTTAATCTGGCTACTTTTATCCCGGCACTTTGGCTATCTTTAGGGATTATTAAAGTTTTTCTTAAAGTGGTTGATAATCAGCCGGTTACGCTTCCCGATTTGTTTTCCCAAACCGATAAAATTTTTAATTACATCTTGGCAAATATTGCTTACTTTCTCGTGGTCGTTTTCGGTTTTATTTTGCTTTTTATTCCTGGTTTAATTCTTTCCTACAAATACATTCTTTTTCCTTACTTTATTGTCGATCGGGGAATGGGACCCCTTGAGGCGCTAAAGGCCAGCGGGAAGGCTACTTCTGGAGTAAAGCTAAAGCTATTTGGTTTCACAATTTTAATTGGTTTGGTAGCGATGGCTGGGATGCTGGCACTCTTGGTCGGTCTGGTTTTTGCGACTCCGGTTTGCGCAATTGCCTTTACTTACGTTTACCGCACGCTTTCCGCTGATGCTGCTTAATTATGGAGTTCACTAATAATAATCTGCCCCAGCCCAGCGAAAATCCTACGATTTCACCGGGGGGAATTTCCCCCACTCCTTATCCCGCACCGGCCCCTGTTGACCCTACTCTGGCTCCTCTTCCACAAGCGATTGATTCAAATCCGCCACCAACCCCAAATGTGCAACCTTCCCCGGTTCCTCCTCCCCCTCCCGCACCATTAAACTTTCCACCCCAAACTACTGTTGTGCCAGTCCCTCCTCCTCTCCCACCCGTTTCGGGCCCTTCTCCGATTCCTCCTGCGGTTCCAAGTAGTATTCAAGTTCCTCCGGTCCCGCCTGTCCCCCCGGTTCCTGATTTTAATCCCAGCCCTTCTTCAGTCGGAGGATTGCTATCTAAGGCCGCGCTCGTCCTTTCCTTCCTTGTTTTAGGTTTCGGGACTTTTAGTGCTGTCACCGCCGAGCCCGTTGCCTCCTTGCCTGGGGAAGAAGTTAATTCTTGCACCGCGGAAAGGATTGGCCACCGTTATCCCTTGGCAGGAAATTTTGAAAGCCTTTTCCTGCATGCTGATTCCGATTATCCCAGCTATGAGGGGATTATTGTCCGCCAAAAAGCTGAGGACGGCATCGGAATGAGCTACGTCCTAACAACTAATTTCTTGCCGGAAGAAGAAGGTTCCTACTACCTCTGGGTAGCGGATCGTTGGTTTCCCGATCCTAATTCCGATAACGTCCTCCCTTGCAATGTAGTTCTGGTCGGGGAGCTGGAGAAGATTTCGGCCAGCGGCCCTTGGGTTATTTCCTTTAGCGATCAGCAGTATCCGGACGACTTTGCTGTTTTTGCGGTTACCAATCGCGGCTACGGCAGTCTTCCTAGCTATCACCAGTCTCAATTTTCTTTTGGTTTGGATGAGATTGTCCTCTTTGGTAGCTACGTCGATAACTGGGAGGAATAGTGGAACTCCAAAGTCAACCCCTCAGCCCATCACGAACAGTTAAGAAATTAAACCTTCTTTCAGCAGGATCGACGCCTTTACCTCAATGAAATTAGTTATCCAGCGCGTGAAGAAAGCCCAGGTGACGGTTTTGGAAAAGGGTGAGGTGGTGGGGAAGATTGGCCCCGGCCTTTTTATTTTGGTAGGAGTGGGAGAAGGGGACGAGGATGAAGCAGCCGATCGTCTGGCCCAGAAGGTAGTTAAAATGCGAATTCTGGCCGATGCGGCGGGAAAGATGAATCTTTCTATAAAAGACTCGGGTGGGGAGATCTTAGCCGTTTCCCAGTTCACCCTTTATGCCGATACCTCGGCGGGCAACCGTCCTTCCTTTATTAAGGCTGCCTCTCCCGATTTGGCCCAAAAGCTTTATGAGCGCTTTATCGAAAACTTAAGAAAGGAAGGTCTCAAGGTTGAAACCGGCCAATTTGGCTCCTATATGAAGATTGAGCCGGAGCTGGATGGCCCCGTGACGATAGTCTTGGAAGTTTAACCCCCTAAAGATTAAAGGCGTTGATCGTTAGCCGGCGGGGTTGCAGACGGTTGTTCCCCGCTGGTTTGGGCCGGCGGCTGAATTTGCGGTTCTGGCGCTTGAGTAGGAGGCAGCGGCGGTAAAGGAGTTGGGGTTGGAGTTTCCCCTTCAGGCAGATTAGGGGAGGCCTGCGGATAAGTTGGGGAAGTCGGTTCCGCTGGAACTTGGGGCTCGGGAAGAGGCGGCAAGGTGGGTTGGGGCTGGTAAGGGGCAACAGTTTCGGTGGGAGCTTGGGGAGTTGTTGGCAAAGGCGGAGCGGGTTTTTGGTATTGGGAATACTGTTCGGGATAAGCGGCGGGAGCGGGGGGAACTGCGGGAGGGACCGTCGCCAGCGTGGCGTAAGCGGCGGCTTGGCCGGCAACCGCCCGGGCATGATGTCTAATGAGGAAGATCAGGCCCGCCAAAAGAGATATACCGCTTAAAATTAAGAGAACTTGCCCCCCGCGGGTAGCGGTTAGGAAACGCACAATTGCCGGCGGAGTCTTGTCTTCCCCTGCGGCGATTTTCTGATCGGAAAGTTTGATCAGAGGATCGAGGATCCCAGCAATCGGGCTATAAAGCTCCAGCGCTTGGTAAAAGTTTTCTTTGGCCAGTCTGTAGTAGCTTCTTCCCAGGTTTTCCAATCCCATCTCAATTAGCTGGGAGCTTTCGCTTTGAGAAACTTGAATGCCGTTTTTTCCTAGTAACTTGCCAACTTCCGCCGCGGATACCCCGACGTTAAAATCGGCAGTGCCTCCGGAATTAATTCCGTAGGTTGAAACGGCGGCAACTTCACCATTCTGGATAAGAATCGGCCCGCCGCTATTGCCGGGCGCGATGGAAGCGTCGATTTGCAGGAACTCAAATTGCTCATTTATACTAGGTTTTTTAGCGCTGACGGTACCCTTGGTAACCGTGGGGATGGCCGAAGCCCCTGCGCTGAATAAGCTTTGGTCTTCGGCGGCTCCGGGGAAGCCCACGGCATTTACCTCTTGGCCGACGGAGAGTAAGGCAAAGTTGGCGAGCTTTAAGGTGGGGAAGACTTTGGTTTCCGCTCCCTTAACTTTTAGGATGGCTAAATCGGGGGTTTTGATCTGTGGGTTTATGCCTTCGGTAAAAAACTTATAAAACATCTCGGCCCGCGAATCGACCTGTCCCACGATAGTTTCGGTTGCCCAGTAAAGAGAAGGGTTGGTAAGTTTAAAGGTTTTGTAATCGCTTACAGTAAAGGGGGCGTCCTTCTGAATAAAATTTTCGGATGTTACTTTCTCAGATACTGCCCCCTCTCCCAAAAGCCCCATGTAGAAGCCGAATAAAATTCCGCGCACTTCCTCATCCGAAGCAAAATAGAGTTGGAAGAGCGTTTCCGGGTCCTCCTGTTCGAGAACTTCCTCCAAATCCGAAAGCAGATCTTGCCAAAATTGTGGGGGTTCAGCCATCTCAAGAATTGATCCCATCATTGCATCGGTCGGGTCGGGAGTGGCAACGTGGCCGTTAGTTACGACTATCCCGTCTCCGCTCATGTAAAATCCGGTCCCCAGTGCTCCCACGCAGATCTGGTAAGGATTGCCGGCGGTTTTTGTCAACCCGGTAGATTTTGCAATTGTGACGTTGACGCAGGAGCGGTTATAGATATGGGCAACCGCGGATGACCCTAAGATAGCGGCTTTTTCCACTTCCAAGGTCGCCGTTCCCAGAACTCCCCCAGCTTCCGCAGTTCCGGCCGTGATAAAAACAAGACTATCTAAAACTCTTTCCACTTCTTTCGAAGCGGCATTATCGGCCGAGGAAAGATCGGCTTCAATCCAGATCACATCGTTACCTGATTGAGCAGTTCCCGGGTAGCCAACATAAATCTTTTTAATGCGGGGTTTGTCAATAAAATCCCATTGATAGCTGAAAGTAGCCGAAAGGAATTCCTTCCCTCCGATCGTTCTTTGGTCGTACTTGCTCAGCTCTTTGTAGCGATTTTTTTCATGAACACCTTTACTTATGCTTAAACTATTGTCGATTGCTTGTTTTAGGGTTGGCTCGGAGAAGTTTGGGCCTGTTTCATACCCTAATCGGATACTAAAACTACTGGTGGCTGCCGCACCTTCGGGCTCGTACTCCGCGGCGCGGAAGTCAAGGTTCAGAGAATTGCTAGTTTGGTAGATTGTCTGCCACTTTTGCCGATCGAAGGAAATTTCAATTCCCGCACCTTCCAACTTTGCCTTTATCTGGCTATCGATTTTGGAGGCGGACTTGGCGGAGGATAAGATTTTAATTACATCATCCAAAAATTCTTCAATCCCTAAGTTTTTGGGATAGTAGATGTTTAATAAAAGGCGAAAACCCTGCCCCTCGTAAAGGGCCGCGAGGCCGAAGGAATCTTTGGTCTTTCCGGGATTCAGATAATCTTTTTCCGGGTAAGAGTACTTGGCGTATTTAACGCCGTTTCTTTGCGATTCCTCAATTACCTTAAGTCCAGCAAAACCGGACTGGAGATATTTGATGTGGTCACCGATCGGATCGGAACTTGCGCCGGCCTTTTCAACAGTGGTGAGAAGGTTTAAAATCCGTGAGCTGGGTGTAATTCCGATACCTTTGGTACCCTCATACAGGGTATATTTTTGTGGGTTATACTCAAAAACCAGATTGAGGTTAGGTGAATAGTATTCTTTTTTTCCGAAATTTTCTCCAGTGTAAACAATTTTCCTGGAGAGCTCTTCGGCAATTTGGGGATCGACATCGGAAAAAGCAATTTGGGAAAATTTATCCCAAGAGATAAGTCCCGCGGTGCCAAAAATAATTAGTGCTAAAGCAAAACCCCCCAGGAAGGAAAAAACTGCTAATTTCTTTCCTCCCAATTTCCTTAAGAGAGATAGGTTTAATCTAAGATGGGAAAAGAAAGTTCTCACCCCATTTTTACTGGGATCACCGATTGCCACTATCTAGAATTAGAGCACAAAGGAATTGTTGTATTCAAAGGGATGGGAATTTTGTAATATTTTGATATGGAACTGCCTGTCAAAATCAAACCCAAACACCTTTTACTTTTTCTCCTTCTCATTATTTTGGGGCTAGCTTACCTTTATTGGGAACCTCTTTCTACCTTTCTTGAGGAGCACCTAACCACTATTGAGATCCGCCAGCGGGTGGTGAGCGAAGAGACGGCAGTGATTTCGGTAGTGGAAAACGCTTCTCCGGCCGTAGTTTCGGTGGTGGAGGAGCAGACAATCAATTCCCCCTTCTTTGGCACTCAAACCGGTAAGCAAGGGATCGGTACCGGCTTTATCATCCGTGCCAACGGCTTAATCCTTACCAACCGCCATGTTGTTTCGGATACCGGTGCCAAATACTTCGTGGTAACCAATGAGGGGACGGAATACGAGGTTGTGGAAATCCATCGTGATACCGTCTTGGATTTAGCGATTCTTAAAGTGGATGCAACAAATCTGCCAACAGTCGCGATAGGCGACTCGGACCAGCTTAAGATCGGCCAGACGGTGGTGGCGATCGGCAATGCCTTAGGCCGCTTCTCCAACACCGTTACCAAAGGGGTGGTTTCCGGCATCGGCCGGGGCATTACCGCTACCTCCTCCTTTGGGGAATCAGAGGAGCTGGAAAATGTCATTCAAACCGATGCTGCGATTAACCCCGGCAACTCCGGCGGTCCTCTTCTCAACTTGTCTTCCGAGGTGGTGGGGATTAATGTGGCGACCGCCTCAGGGGCCGAGAATATTGGCTTTTCCTTACCCATTAATCTGATTAAGCCAGTGGTGGAGGGCTTTGAGCGGGAAGGGCGGATTATCCGCCCCTTCTTGGGTATCAACTACACTCTGATCGGTAAAGATGTCGCTCGCATTCAAAACTTGGTGGAAGGGGCCTATGTCCGCTCCGTTGTTTCCGGCTCGGGGGCCGCGAAGGCGGGAGTTAAGGTGGGGGATATTATTACCAAAATTGACGGCAAACAGATCAGCGAGACCGAAACGGTGGCGAAGATTATCCTTTCCTATAAAGTTGGTGACAAGATTACCTTAACCACCCGCCGTGACAACAAGAATCTGGAACTGACTGCCACCCTAGGCGAAGCCCCCACGCAATAGTTTTTACCTTTCTTTTTGAATGTAGTAAGTAGCAGGACCCTTTCTTTTGCGGGTCAGAATTCCTAATTTAACCAGTTTCCTGAAATCTAAGGCCCGGGTGGGCTTGGCGCGCTTCACAAGCTTGGCGTAGTCGCGATCGCGGATCGAACCGTGCACTTTGACAAAGTCCAGGATTTTTTGCTGGTAGCTGGTGAGTTGGTTTTGAGCGGCGGCGGCTGGTAGCAAGATTTTCTGCACACGTAGCAACTCATCAATTATTCCTTCAGTAAAGTATTCCAACCACGGGGTAAAGTTAACTTTCCTTTCCAATTCGTAATAGTCGCCTTGTTCGCCGACCATTTGAAAGTAGCGGCTCACATTGCGGTTGTAGTAATTTTCAAAACTGAAAAGGTTGAAAGTATTTAGCCCCATTTCTGCTAGTAAAACTTTTGTTGCTAAGCGGGCAGTCCGGCCGTTTCCATCTGAAAATGGATGGATCAAAACCATTTGCTTGTGGAAAATCCCTGCCAAGATTAGGTGGTCAGTGGCCTTCCTCTTCTTGCTGATGTAATTCAGTAAATCTCCCATTAAAGCTTTGATATCGGTTTCATCTGGAGGAATAAAGACGATTTTACCGGTCCGGGGGTCGTTCACGACTACGGGTGATTTTCTAAAATGACCAGATTCCTGTTTGGGCAGCAACCCGCTGGTGACACCCTTTTGAATCGTGAGGATCAGCGGAATGGAAAGGGAGACTCCCTCTTTTTTGATCTTATCGTTCAAATCTGCAAGAACCTGGTTGTAGTTTATAACTTCCCTTTCACTGTCGCGTAGATGGTGGGGAGTGGATTTAAGAATTTTCTTCACCTCAGTTAGAGGGAGAGGATTGCCTTCGATGCTGGTTGACGCAAAAGAAGATACTTCCCGGGCAGTTTTTTCAAATTCGAATTGCACAACTTTTGGAAAATTACGGTGATTCAGATTTTCCACCAAAATATTGATCTGCTTGATGTTTGTCAGCAGCCTTTCCGTAATAGTGTAGCGGGGTGAAAACACACTAGACATATTTTATACGATTATTATACGATTTTCAAATAAATCCAGAGGAATTAATTATTTTTTGGCTTAATCTTTTTAAGCAGGAGATCCAAATTTCCTTCTAAGATGGATTCTAAATTACCGGCTTTTAGCCCTAATCGGTGATCAGTAACCCGGTCTTGAGGAAAGTTCCAGGTTCTGATCTTTTCCGATCGCCCCGCTCCGCCGACCTGAGCCCGGCGCAGGTTTGAAACGCTGCCGGCTTGCTGCTCCTGCATGAGCTGGTAAAGCTTGGCTCGCAGAACGTCCATGGCCTTTTCCTTGTTTTTAAATTGAGAGCGTTCGTCTTGGCAAGAAACAACAATTCCGGTGGGGAGGTGAGTGATGCGCACTGCTGTTTCGACCTTTTGCACATTTTGTCCGCCGTGTCCCCCGGCGCGGTAACTATCAATCTTTAAATCAGCGGGGTTAATGGCAACCTCAACCGGCGAAACCTTGGGTAGTGCGGCAACAGTGGCGGTGGAGGTGTGGATCCGACCAGCCCTTTCGGTCTTGGGTACTCTTTGTACTCTATGAACGCCGGTCTCGTGCTTTAAGGTGTCGGCGACCCCTTCGCCGGTAATCTCGGCAACTTGGGGCCCGAGGCTTGATACTTTCCAGCCTTTTTTGGCGGCAAAGCGGGTATAAAGGCGGTACAAATCTGCCGCAAAAAGACCGGCTTCATCACCCCCGGTGCCCGCTCTGATTTCTAAAATAATTGTTTGGATCACGTTTTGAGTCTAACCCTGCTCTAAGAGTTCTTTCAAGGTTAAGGGCCGCTTTTGTTCTTTTCCTTCCTCTGGTGCCTTCTTGGTAATGGCTTTGCGCTCTGCGGCAATTTTCTGCTTCTTCTGGAATTTCTCCACCCGTCCTTCGGTGTCTAAAATAACTTCTTTACCCGTAAAGAAAGGATGGCAATTGGAGCAAATTTCTACCGTCAGCTCCGGCTTGGTGGAGCCGATGGTAAAGGTATTCCCGCAGGAGCTGCAGGTCACCTTTGCTTGGGGATAATATGTCGGATGAATTTCCGCTTTCGGCATGACATTACGATGATAACACAGGAACTTTTCTTAACTGGTTTGGGGGAGCCTTTTCTTTTTGGCCTCCGCTAGATAAACTCCCAATCCTACAAAAAGCGCCCCGGCCAGGAAGGGGGCGGTTACTCGCTCGCCCAGCCAGAAAACGGCTAAGGGGGCAGAGATTAAAGGGTAAAGGTAGGAGAAAACCGCCGCCTCCCCGATTTCAATGGTGCGCTGGGCCCGGGTCCACAAGGCGTAGGCGAAGGTGCCGGAAAGAACTGCCATGTAGAAAACACCCAGATGGTAGGGAAAGGTAAGGCTTTGGATGGTGGGAATAAACTGGTTGTAGCCGCCGCTTAAGGCGAGGATCGGCAGAACGGTTAAGAATCCCATCAAAAAAGAGATGTTGGTCAGTGCGAGCGGACTGACGCCCCCTCGTAAAAGCTTCTTGGCTAAAACGGCGGAAGCGGCATTGGTTAAGAGGGAGAGGTAGATTAAGATATTTCCGGTCAGCTGGTAACCGTCTGCCCCTCCTTTGAAAATAGGTTCCAGGGCCGCTAAAAATGTTCCCAAAATAGCAATCCCAATCCCAATTTTTTCCCGGTGGGTGACATGCTCCTTTAAAAGAAGCGCTCCGGCTGCAACCACAATCAAAGGACCAATGGCATTGATGATGGTTGTATCTAAAACTGTGGTGCGCTCCACTCCCAGAAACAAAAGCCCCAGGGTAATGGTGGAGGTAATAAACGCGTAGAGGATAGTTTTCCAAAAAATCTTGCGGCCCGGGGGGAGTTTCAATCCTCCCCATGGAGCCAAAGCAACCGCTAAAAGTGCGGAAATGCCGAAGCGGTAAGTGAGGAAGGGCAAAGCGGATATTCCCCCAAGAGTGAACTTGATGACGGGGATGGCGGCGCCCCAGATTAAAACGGTCCCCAAAAGGAAAAGATAGGCAGTTAACCGGGATTTACTCATCGCAAGAAATTCTAGCTTAAATTAGAAAGAGCCCGGCGGAAGAATTTATCATTCCGCGGGCTCGTAGCTTGTATCCTTGGCCGAGGGCATCGATCGGCCTTGGATCCTCAACTCTTATGGTAGGGGGCCACAATCTATCTACCAGCGGGCCTGCGTTTGCTCGCCTTCCGGAGCGAAGCGGATTTTGTCCCGTTGGGGATGCCCACAAAAGCGCTTCGGCTGCGGTTCGGCAGCGCGTCAAACCCTCACCTCCTATGGGTGTGGTAGTAAAAACAGGATAAATGATGGAAAACTTAATGTCAAATAAAAAGGCCCGGAATTTTGTTTCCAGGCCTATCTTAGTATCTCTCCTGAATGAGCTGGATTTTGCCATCTTCAATGAGAAGATATTGTCCCCAGCCAAAGTCGGTAAAGCCGCAGTTGCCGTATCGGTTCTTTAAGTCGAGTACCGCGGCGTGGGTGTGGCCGCAGACGAAGATCCGCTCGGGATCTTGGCGGGCTATCCCCTCTAGTTTTTGCGTGCCTCCCCAATCGCGAAACTTAACGGCCCAAGGGCCCAATACCCTAAGGGCTTTAGGAGCGACCCAGCGCAGCAGATGATAGCCAACGGGATCAGTTCCCAAGCGAAAGCGTGCGATCCAGTCCAAAAGGGGATTATGGGTGCGCACAATCCGGTGGCCGTGCTCGAAATGGAGCTTAAGCCCTTCAATTTCGGTATCCAGGCTTTGATGCTGACGGACGGAAAAGTAGTTAACCCGCTCGTCGCAGATCTCCTCGGGATCATGATTGCCGAAGAAATATTCGGCTTCCCGGTCTTGCCAAATGGGGAAAAGTACCTGCCAGTTGCTGTTTACAAACTGATCAAAGGTGCAAAGGCTCGAGTCCCAAAGGTCGCCTAAAATAAAAATCTTGTCGGCCCAGGATGAAATCCTCGCCAGATAGCGGAGGCGGGCTGGCTCCACCACTGGCGGCAGGTGGGTGTCGGAAAAGACGACAGTTCTGGTCATCTCTCCTCCTTTCTTTTAAGTTTTAGGATTTAATTATAACTTGGGAAAACCAATTTAGCTTTGCGGCTGGGAAACGAAGAGGTGGGGGAGGCGCTCGGCGGTAATCTCATCCTGCTTTCCGGTCTTCAAGTCTTTTACCAGAACTTTACCACTGCCGAGCTCCTTGGGGCCGGCAATCACGGCAAAGGGAATGCCCTTGCGATCGGCATATTTTAACTGCTTATCGAGCTTAGCTTCGGGATCAAGGTAAACCTCCGTATCCACCCCGGCTCCTTGCACTTGGTTGAAGATCTCAATTGATTTGGGAGCCAGCTCCGGGGAGAAGACGGTAATCAAGACTTGGGGAGTGAAGGGGACGTCCTTAACCGTCTCCTCCGGCACAAACTCCATCAGCCGGTCCAGCCCGAAGGAAACTCCTACTGCTGGGATGTCCTGGCCAGTAAAAATGCCTAGCATTTTATCGTAACGGCCCCCTCCTGCTAGAGAGCCAGCTGAGCCTTTAACCTTAACTTCGAAAATTAATCCTGTGTAGTAATCCAACCCCCGCGCCAAAAGCGGATTAAATTTTATGAATTTCTTGTCAATTCCAAAAGACTCTGCTAGCTTAGTGGCTTCGGTGACGCGGGGCGTGGGATCTTGTTTTTCGAAAATTTTGACAATTTCCACGCCGTCCATCTCAGCTTGGTTGAGTTCTTCTTCCACTTTTTCTTTGCCAATTTTGTCCCACTTGTCTAAAATGCGAACCGCCTTGGCTGGTAAGTCGGTAAAAAGAACACGATCGTTAACCTCAATAGTAAAATCCTTCACACCTAGAATCTGCAAAACACTGGCGAGAACTACCAGAATTTCCGCATCGGCCAGAGCGCTATCCACGCCTACGCTGTCGATATCAACTTGGGTAAATTCCCGATAACGTCCCGCTTGAGGTTTATCGGCCCGGAAAACGCTGCCGATCTGGTAGCGCTTAAAGGGGAAAGCTACCTTCCCTTGGTTCTGCGCTACGTAGCGGGCGAGGGGGACGGTTAAATCGTAGCGCAAAGCGGCCATTCTTCCTCCCCGGTCTTCGAATTTGTAGATTAATTTTTCCCCTTCTTCTCCATACTTCCCCTCCAGAACCGAAGCATATTCCAGGGTGGGGGTTTCCAATGGAACAAATCCGTAAGATTTAAATACGCTTTTAATCAAAGAGAGAACCCGCCCTCTTTTCAAGGCATCGGTTGGTTCAATATCACGAAATCCTTTTAGAGTTTGAGCCTCCATTTCAGCCCTTAGGATACCAGAATATTGCGCGCCAAACCAAAGAGGTATACAATAATGCCGAATGTATCATCATCCTGTTTTCTCGCATCATATCCATCACACTTTTTGTTCTTTGAATTTTAGCGCCTTTGGGCGCTTTTTTATTAAGCGATGAATGTGAAAGTTAATGGCGGAAAAGCAACTTTGGAAGATTTTGTTGCCGTAGCTCGAAGCGGAGATAAAGTTTTCCTCTCGCCTCTTGCTCATAAAAAGATTCTGCGTTCCCGCAGAGCGGTTGAAGGAGCCGTTAACGCTGGTAAGGTGATCTACGGTATCACAACTGGATTTGGCGCCTTTAAAAATACGGTTATTAGCAAAGAGCAAACGTCGAAATTGCAGGAAAATTTGATTTTATCCCATGCCGTTGGTGTCGGCGATTACTTGCCAACTGAAGTTGTGCGCGGATTGATGTTTTTAATGATCAACTATCTGTCGAAAGGTTACTCGGGGATTAAATGGGAGACGGTTGCGGCTCTAGCGGAAATGCTTAACAAAAGAGTTCACCCTCTTATTCCTGAAAAGGGTTCGGTTGGTTCGAGCGGTGACCTGGCCCCCTCCGCCCACATGGCTTTGGTCTTGATCGGCAAAGGTGAGGCGGAATACCACGGCAAGCACGTGTCTGGCAGTCGTGCGATGCGGAAAGCGCGAATTAAGCCTGTAAAACTGGATTCCAAGGAAGGACTTGCACTGATAAACAACACTTCTACGATGACGAGTATTGCCGCCTTGCTGATCCACGATGCCCGCAGTCTTTTAAAAGTTGCGGATGTGGCCGCTTCTTTATCTCTTCAGGCTTTGCGGGGAACCGATCTCTCCTATGATCGGCGCATTCATGCCCTCAAACCCCATGAAGGGGAGGTTGAAACGGCGAAGAATTTGCGCAGGTTGCTTGCTGGTAGCGCATTTATTGACCGAAAAAGAGTGCAGGAAGCCTACTCTTTTAGATGTGTTCCTCAAATTTACGGGGCAGTGCGGGAGGCATTAACCTATGCCGAAAAGGTTGTTAATACTGAGCTAAACAGCGTTACCGACAACCCTTTAATTTTTTCGGACGGAAAGATGGATGTCATTTCCGGGGGTAATTTTCATGGTGAACCGGTGGCGATTGCTATGGACACTCTGGGAATTGCGCTTTCGGAGATTGCTAATATTTCCGATCGAAGAACTGCATCCTTGCTCGACCCAGCCACCAGCAACGGTCTTCCGGCATTTTTGGTTGAAAAAGGTGGTTTGAACTCTGGTTTTATGATTTTGCAGTACACTACCGCCGCACTGGTTTCCGAAAATAAGATCTTGGCTCACCCCGCTTCTGTCGATTCTATTCCTACATCGGCAAATATTGAAGATTTGGTTTCAATGGGAACTATCGCAGCCCGCAAAGCTCGCGAAATTTTTGAGAATGTTTCCAATGTTTTGGCGATTGAGATTCTAACAGCCTGTCAGGCAATCGATATGCGCCGAAAGGTTGAGAGAACACTAAAATTGAGCCCACAAACCCAGAAAATTTATCGACTTGTCAGGAAAGTTGTACCTTATTTTCCGCATGATACTGTTTACTATCCCTACGTTCAAAAAATTAAATCTTCGCTTCTTGCCCTTGTTTAATCTTTGCCTTGATTTTTCTAGTCTGCTAAAGTGGCAATATGTCTGAAGAATTTAAACAGATCACTGGAGAAAAAGAAGGACCAACCAGCATTATTATGGCCGGAGTCCACGGTGATGAGAAATGCGGCATAACTGCAGTTGAGGAAGTCTTACCTAATCTTAAACTTGAGCGGGGGCGAGTTTTTTTCGGATATGGTAATCCCCTTGCAATCTCGCAAAGCAAAAGGTTTATTGAGGCTAACCTAAACCGCATGTTTAAAAAGGATACGCTCTTGTCTGAAGAAGATAAGGGAAGTTATGAATTTGGACGGGCGCAGTATCTTAAAAAATACCTGAATCAATCCGACGCACTTTTGGATATCCATGCCAGCCGTACTCCCGAAAGTCGGCCTTTTGTTATTTGTGAGGGCAGGGCCAAAGGAATTGCGGAATACTTGCCGGTTAATCTTGTGGTTTCAGGCTTTGACGAATTTGAACCGGGCGGAACTGACTACTACATGAACAGCCAGGGAAAGGTTGGGATTTGCTTGGAATGCGGTTTTATCGACGATCCTAATTCTCTGGAGGTTGCTAAAAAAGGTATTGTTGCTTTCCTTAAAGCGCGTGGTCATCTTGAAAACGGCTCTAAGGAGCAAAAACAGACTTACGTTCGGGTTTACAGTTTGTATATGACGAAGACCGACATTTTTACTCTCAGCAAAGATTTTAATGATTTTGAAGAGATAAAAGCGGACCAGGTTATTGGGATGGACGGGGGGAAAAAGATCCGGGCTCAAAAAGATAGTCTGATTATTTTTGCAAGAAACTGCACTAAAAAAGGCAGCGAAGCTTTTTTGCTCGGGGAAAAGAAAGACGGCTTCGCGTAGCAAGCTGCGCAAAGCCGTTCAATAGTTTAGTTACCATACTATCTTAAAATTAGGAGGAAAGCAGTTCCTGCAATCCCGCCAGTTTTCTTCCCAGGATTACTCGGCCGTCGTCGCCAGGATAGGTGGCCAAGATCTCGTAGCCAAGTTTTTGGGTGTACCACAGGAAGGTCACCGAGGGATTGGGGCTTCGGCGTGTCCGCACCACCCCGAACTGCAAACCTTGGTGAAGAAAATCTTCCAGGCGTCTGGCGATCATTTCCTTGGCGATCTTCTGCCCGCGGTAAGCGGACAAAACACCCACCTCATCCTGGTAAGCGATTATCTCGTCCGAATCGATTCCGAGCTTCAGCTGCGTTTTCTCCTCCGCCTTTTGCGCGGTGATTGGATACCCCCAGCAAAATCCCACAACCTTCTCCCCTTGCATGGCCAGCCAGCAGGAAGCCTCGGGAGTAATTTCGTGGTAAAGATCCGAAACCAACTGTTCCCTCGGCCAAAAATCTACCAAAGGCGTATCACAATGGCGGAATCCAAATGATGAAAGAAGACCGCGATCCTTTGTGCCCCAGTATTTTTCGCAGTTTGGGCACTTGAGCCATTCATTCCAGGGTTCGTCGGCAAAAACGTCACGGTAGCATTCGATAAGCTGTGCCGTGAGCAAATGGTCCGCGCCGTGTGGCGAGTACCGAGCGTAAGTAATTCCTACTTCTCGTCTCACGTTTCCTCCTCGGAAAATTAGATTTTGAGTGTGCTAGCCACTCTCTTGTGTGTTTATTCTAACTTTGGCGCTATTGCAAAGCAAATTTTGCCATTTAACTTATAGCTGTTGTATTTTTTCCCTTTCGGTGGTAAATTTGTTGTGATTTAAAAATTAAATTTGAAGAAGGAGGTTCAGATGAGTACTAAAAACTCCGGATCCTTAAACTTCCGGGGAACCAGGGATTGGTTCGGGGATGAGATGCGTTGGCGAAAATCCATCGTCTCTACCATTGAGAATGTGTTTGAAAGCTTTGGCTTCGAGCCGCTCGAAACCCCGATTCTTGAAACTATGAAAACCTTGACCGGCAAATATGGCGAGGAGGGTGAAATGAAGCTCTTCCGCCTAACCGGCAATGGTACGGATATTCGCCGCGGAGGTTTGCGTTACGATCACACCGTTCCTTTGGCTCGGGCGGTTGCTCTAAATTGGAACCGCTTAATCATGCCTTACCGCCGCTATGCCATCGGGCCCGTTTTTCGCAATGAATCTACCCAAGCCGGTCGCTTTCGCCAGTTTTACCAGTGCGATTTCGACACGATTGGTTCTGATTCGCTCCTGGTTGATGCGGAAATTCCCACCATGAATTACCGTGTTTTAACTGCACTGGGTTTTCCGGTCGGTAGTTTTCAAATCTTAGTTAATGACCGCCGGTTGCTGAATGCTCTAGCACGGTACATCGAGGCCGATGACAACCAGATGCTGGAGATCTTCCGCGCCTGGGATAAACTGGAAAAGGTTGATCGGGAGTCGGTCCGGAAAGAGCTTTTGGACAAGGGTTTGAGCTTTCGTTTGGTTTCGGCCTTTGATCGGCTAACGGACGTTTTGCAGAATGCTACCGAGCTTTCTGCGACTGATTCTTTAGCCAAAATCTCTTCTGCGATGAATACCCCTGAGGTAACAAGTGCAGTTAGGGTAGTTGATGATTTGTTCTCCTATATCTCTGCTTCAGGAGTTCCTCCTTGGGCCGTTCGGTTCTATCCACTTTTGGCTCGGGGTTTGGACTACTACACCGGTCCCATTTTCGAAACATCAGCGGGAGAACTTGGAAGCATTACGGGCGGAGGTCGCTTTGATCAGCTAATCGGCCAGTTGGGAGGTCCGGATCTTCCCGCCTCAGGGTCGTCTTTTGGCTTGGAACGCTTAATGGTGGTTTTGGAAGAATTGGAACTCAAACCCGAATTTGTTAAGCCGGCCGATGTTTTTGTGACGGTTTTTGATCAACAAAATCCCCAGCTCATCCGCTCCAGCTTCGAACTGGCTTCGAGCTTAAGACAGGCTGGTTTCCGAGTGGAGGTCTATACAGGCAGCAATGCTCGTTTAGGAAAGCAGCTTGATATTTGCCGGCGCAAGAATATCCCTGTTGCCTTGATCGTAGGAGAGGAGGAAATTTCTTCCGGCAATGTAGCTGTCAAGAATATGGTTTCTTCCCGCAGTGGGGGTAACCAGAGTATTATTCCAAAGAAAGAACTGGAGACTTTTGTGGCAGGTTTGTTGGGTTAATCCCAACTTCTCTGCGGTGGTTAAAACGGGCTAGTAGCTTAGCGGACTAAAGCATCGGTCTGTGAAACCGTGATCGAGGGTTCGAATCCCTTCTAGCCCACCACCGCGAAAATCAGGAGCGCTGTTTTGATTTATCAAACAGCGCTCTTTTCTTCCCAACCCATAAATCCCATAGAGTTTGAGAATTTCCGGTTGGGCTGGTAGAATAAGCTGTTAAAACTATCCTTTTTACGAGAGGAGGAAGATAATGTCCGATCGCATCGATGGCCGTGATATCGGTGCCAAGGTGGAGAAGCTTATCAGTGTCTATCTCGCTTCTGCATCGTGCTATATTTGCGGGCAGCTTCTTACTCGTGACATTCCTTTTTCAGCCACGAGTACCGATATCTGGCAGAAAACTTGTCCAAATCATCATCCTGATGCTGATGGACAGATTTTCACTTTTTACACCCGCAAACTTGATAATCCCAAAGGTTCCCGCCGTTGGGAATCTTGGGGCGAAATTCAAGAAGTTTAGAAAGGAGAAGTCATGGAAGAAAAATTTTTGGAGAAGGACTTACTCTTCGGTCTTCGGATCGAAGAGACCGATGGCGGAGTTCTCGTAAAAGCCCGCTGTCCGAGCTGCTTGAACTTCGTGCAACTGAATTTGAGTAATGCAGAGGTTCAGGCGGGCGACGAGAAGAGCGCCACCTGCCGAAGCGGGGAACATGAGGAGACCTTCCAACTCAATGCCCGGGTCGTCTTAACAGAAAGTGGGGATATCGAGGGCGATACCGAGGTTTGGGGGAAAGTTTTTGGTTAGTTCTATGCAGTAAGCCGGATTCTTCAATAAGGGAATCCGGCTTTTTTTGCTTTTAGTAATTTAACGGTTAAAATTACAAATGAAAAAGAAAGAGAGGAAGAGTGGCTGACGAATTCAATATTCCCGAGAATAAACTTACGGGGGTTAAGGTTGAGCTTACAAGAGGTGGTTTGCTGGTCCAGGCTCTTTGCCCGCGGTGCTCCAATCCGGTTTACCTTTCCCTGTTGGATGAAGAATTTGAGCCGGGAAAGGTTTATGTCTCAAACTGCACCGGCGTTAAGCACAACCATTACAAGAACCCAACCTTCCAGCTTAAAGCCCGCGCTGTTAGGGAGAAGGGCGGTCGCAATTGGATTGCCGAGGTTTTTGGCACTTGGACTGAGCGTTGGGGAACCTTAAGCTCAATCCGGCTTTCCGACGGTACGGTAATTTCTACTTACTAGTTTTTAAAGACTCGGTTTTGTTTCCGAGTCTTTTTATTTTTCTTCTTTTGGTTTATATTGGTAAGTGATGAAGATTGAGTATTTGGGCCACTCCAGCTTTAAGATCACCTACAAAGGAGGGGTGGTTATAACCGATCCCTTCTCTCCTTCCTATGTCGGGCTCCCTTTTAAGAAAACGGAGGCCAACCTGCTTCTCTCCTCCCACGCCCACGAGGACCACAATTACCTGGAAAACATTACCGGCGAGCCTTTTGTGATCTCCGCCCCTGGAGAATACGAGGTTGGGGGAGTGAAGGTGCGGGGTTTTTCTTCCTTTCACGATGATAAGGAAGGGAAAGAGCGGGGTAGAAACACCATTTACACTTTTGAAGTTGAGGGAGTCACTTTTTGCCACTTGGGGGACTTGGGCCACTCGCTAAGCGAGGCCACCGCCGAGGAGCTACCGGATTTGGGAGTTTTATTTGTGCCGGTGGGGGGAATTTTTACGATTGATGCTTCTACCGCTTCCAAAGTGGTGGCTCAACTGGAGCCCAGCTACATTATCCCAATGCACTATCGCGTCGAGGGGATGAGCAAGGGCTTTAGCGAGTTGGCGCCGGTTAAAACCTTTTTGGAGGAGATGGGGGTCGAAGATCAGGAGGAAGTTGCCAAATTAGAAGTTTCTTCCACTGCTTTGCCCGAGGAGCCCCAAGTAGTGGTTTTACAGCCGACCGGCTGATATCATTTCCTTAAATCCTGCTCAACTAAAAAATGGTTCAAGCGAAGATTCCGCCTCACAACCTGGATGCGGAGCGCTCCCTCCTAGGATCGCTTCTCATTGATAAAAATGCTGTGGTAAGAGTGGCGGATTTGGTCAAGCCGACCCATTTTTACCGGGATGCCCACGCCACTGTTTATGACGCCATCCTCTCCCTCTACGGCAAAGGAGAGCCGGCCGATTTAATTACCGTTACCTCCGCTTTAAAGGCGAAGAAGAAGCTTAAGGATGTGGGGGGAGCCTCTTTTTTGGCGGAGCTGACGGAAGCGGTGCCGACCGCCTCCCACGTGGAGCACTACGGCAAGCTGGTTTACGACAATGCCGTCAAAAGAGAGCTTATTTCCGTTTCCGCTCAAATTGCCGAAGATGGGTTTAACGAGGGGATTAATTTGGAGGAGCTGATCGACAAGGCCGAAACCTCCCTTTTCTCTATCTCCCAAACCAAGGAGCGCTCGGTCTTTTCCCATATCAAGAAGAACTTGGAGGAAGCCTTCGACCGCTTGGACGAGCTGCAGAAGAATCCGGAATCGATGCGGGGCATCCCCTCCGGCTTTGCTTCCCTCGATGAGCGTTTTTCCCCCTTCCAGCCTTCCAATATGGTGGTTTTGGCGGCCCGTCCCTCAGTGGGAAAGACTTCTCTGGCTTTAAATATTGCCCAGTTTGCCGCCATCAACCACAAAATGCCGGTGGGACTCTTTTCTCTTGAAACCTCGAAGTCCCAGCTGGTGCACCGGCTCTTATCTTCGCAGGCGGAAATTGATGCTTGGAAACTGAACAAAGGGAAGTTGGACGAGGATGACTTTAAGAGATTGGGGGAGGCGATGGGAGTCTTGGCCGAAGCCCCCATCTTTATCGACGACACCCCCGCTTTATCAGTTATGGAGATGCGAACCAGAGCTCGGCGCCTTCACATGGAGCACAAGATCAGGCTTTTGGTGGTGGACTATTTACAGCTGGCTCATTCGAGAAATTTGGAAAATAGGGTGCAGGAGGTTTCCGAGATCTCCCAGGCCTTAAAGAACTTGGCCCGGGAGCTGGATATTCCGGTTTTGGCCCTTTCCCAGCTCTCCCGAGCGGTGGAGAGCCGCGGAGAAACCCGGCCTCAGCTTTCGGACCTGCGGGAATCCGGCTCCATTGAGCAGGACGCCGATGTGGTCATCTTCCTTTACCGAGAAGACAGCGACGACCGGGAGAATGTGAAGCTTTTTGTGGCTAAGCACCGCAACGGCCCGACCGGCGACATCCCCCTCTACTTTAGAGGAGACCGCACCAAATTCTTTGAAGCCGACGCCGAAAGAATCTAAAGGACATAAAAAAGCCGCTGGATTCCGATGGTTAATCGGAGCCCCGCGGCTAAATTGTTATTTTGAATCTTTCCTAATGTCTATTCCCAAACTCTCGGGGCCGAATCTCATGGTGTAGGCGTCGCGCATCGTGGTGCGGACGATCTCACCCCAGGAAGTCCAGCCTAAGAGGGCAACGTTTGGGTCACCCAAGCAATTTTCCCATATTTTTTGCAAGCAGTGGGCGCAGGCGACGCAGAGGTCGTCAATGGCCACGTCGGTGCGGTGCTCCGGAGCGCGATTGAAGAATTTGATCTCTTCCACGCTTCCCGGTGCCGCCACTACGGCCACCGCCAGGACCTTTTGCGGGCCCTCATCGTCGATCATATGGCTGATGGCGCTTTCTTCGGCATGAAGCGCGTGATAAGCGCTATCTTCCTTGTTGCAGCCCCGGTGAAGTTGGCCGGTTTCGCTTAAAACGGCTGCCCCGACCTTGAAGTGGGAGTAGGGAGCTTGGGCGTTTTTACGGACTTCCCGGGCCAAACGGAGCAGGTCCTTATGAACGGTTGGAAGATCCACGAAATTGACAAGCTCGGCGCGGATTTGACGGGTTAATAGGCTCATTCCTCACTCCATGGGAACCGCAGAAGGCCCTTGCCGGCATTGCGGCGAGCGGCTCGTTGCTCAACCAGAGTGCCGCGGACGTTGGTCCAGCGGATTACTGTAACCTTGGATTTCATCGTCAGGTTGGGATGCCACTGGCGCATATCATCCAGCGCTTCCTGGTGGGTAGCATAGCCATCGACTTTCAGTTCCTCCGGCTTGAGCTCCTCCAGCAGGCAATGGGCCACTCCTACAATCTCCGCTTCCGCACACCAAGGGTGTTCCCTTCCACCGGTTAAGATCACGCGCGTTCCCACTCGGTAGTCCCGCCACCCCTCCTGGATGGTGATTTCTTTTAAACCATCTAAAGTATCCAGTTGGGCTCGCTGGCCGGCAATCTCAATAGCAACCAGGGGATATTTGAAGTCCGGTTTTGCTGGATTGGATCCGTTGGACCCAGACAAAATTTTCTCCATCGCTTCTCCTTATCTTTAGGAATAGTTGGTTTTTGCCAAAATTTTCTTGGCGCGAACACAAATCCGGTCGTGGTTTGGTTCTATCAGGTCGTTATACCAGTCACTACACCAGCAGGGACCTTTTTCGCCGTAGTTTTCAGTGAAAGTGGTTAAGCCGAGAATGACGCGGCGCAGTTCCCAAATGTCCTGCAAGAGCTGGCGCTTGGAAAGCTTGCTTAAATCAACGGTGGTTTTAGCCTTATTGGCCATTGCTTCTCTCCTGTCTTTGATTTTCTTTTTTGTGGCCTCATTGTAACATGCGATTTTTGCTATATTGCTTTTAATGGCACAAACGAAAAGCTTTTCAATTGAAGAGGCGCTGCGGTTCGGCTGGGGGGTTTTGGAGAAGAACTTCGGCCTCATTCTGCAGTTTATCTTTGCGACCCTGGTCCTTTACTTCGCCAACTATCTTTTTGCACGGGTGGTGGGCAAGGGAACCCTGGCTTCTTTGGTGAATTGGCTGGTAGGGGCGGTGGTGGCCTTGGGCTGGATTTACGTGGCCTTAACCTTCCAAGCCGGCAAGAAGCCCGCGCTGGAGAACTTGCAGAAGGCCCTCTCTCCCGTTTTCTTAAATTATCTTCTGGCTTCCATCCTGTACGGGCTTGTGGTGGTGGCGGGGCTGATTCTTCTTATTATCCCGGGCATTTACTTTGCCGTTAAGTATGGGTTCTTTGGCTACCTGGTTGTTGAGAAGAAAGCTTCCTCCCTGGATGCTTTAAAGATGAGTGGAAAGTTAACGGAAGGGGCGATTTGGCCTCTTTTGGGATTTTTCGTGGTGGCGGGGCTTGTCAACTTCCTAGGAGCCTTGGCCTTTGGGATTGGTTTGGTGGTTACCATCCCCATTACCCTCCTGGCCGGGGCCCAAATCTACCGCAGTCTTTCCTCCCAAGCCAAGCTTTAAGGCTTTTCTTTCCCAAGAGGTTTATAATTAATCCCGATGGAACCCCAAAATCTGGAAATTAACCCAACGGAAAACTTAAGGGCGATCAGCCTTTGGCTGGACAATTATGATGATGTTTTTTCCGACTTTGATCCCCGGCCCTTTTCGGAGCGGGCGATTTCGGACGATTTTCTGGTGGAAGCCAAGAAAATGTTTCGGGAGAACTCCAAGGGGAGGTTTGAACTGCGGCTTCTGATTCCCCAGGCGGTCAGGAACCCCAAAGACGAGAGTTTGGTTAGCACGCGCTTAAGGCGTTACTTTAAAGTACTGGAGCAGGAGGAGCGGAAGAAAATCGCCCAGGAAACCCGCCGAGGCCTGCTTTTGACCGGTTTGGGTTTTTTCCTTTTAGTAATGGCGGTTTTCCTTTTTCGGTTGGAGCTGGCCTCCCTTTGGGCCGACTTTTTGCTGGTTTTAATGGAGCCAGCAGGATGGTTTACCACCTGGTTTGGCATGGATAAGCTCTTTTACGACGTGCCGGAGGGGAAGAAAAATCACGTTTTTACCCACAAAATGGCGGAAGCCGTGATTAGCTTTGTCTCCTACTAGCTGTAACCCTATAATCTTTGACTTTTCGGTCCCAATCCTGTAAAATTAAGTTAGATTAACAACTAAATCCATCTGCCCTTTCGGGTAGAAATTCTTCCGCTAAAAGCGGGAAAGGAGCTTGAGATGATCAAGGTCAGAATTTTTGCAGTTTTGTCGTTTGTGGCTGTCCTAGGCGTGGCTTGGATCGCTCTTGATCCTTATCCCGTCCTTGCAGCCGCCTTCATGCCCGCGGAGGAATGTTTTGATCTAATCCTTCAAGGGGAAGCTCCGCTTCTGCCGGGCATGACATTCTCCTCTCCCAGCGAGGAATTGCTTGTCGCGGCGAATAAAGCCATTGCTACTTGGGCAGTTTACACTGGCCCAATCTTCGGCGAAGGAGAGGTAGATCCAAATTCTGCCTCTGAGCATGATGGGATAAACTCCATCACTATTGGTCAGGTGGAACCTGGCTATGCGGCTTGGACATACGTGTGGGTTAAAACCTACGCCGATGGTTCCAAGAAGGTGGTGGAATGGGACGTTGTCCTCAACGCCGAATCGACGTGGGGCGACGCCTACGAAAATTCCTTCGTGACTGATCTCCAGGGAATTTTGACCCATGAACTGGGCCATGCTCTGGGGTTAGGCCACCCGAAGGGTACGTGCCTTCTAAACACTATGGTTGACACGTACTCAAATTCCTACCGGTATCTGGGAGAAGGAGATATCGCGGGAATTGAATTTCTTTACAACAACTAAACAAGACTGGTGATCTCCCCACCAGTCTTTTTTTTATTTTGCTAAGAGGGCTTTGTTTCTTAAGAGAAGATGATAACCGCGGGAAAAGCGGTGGGACTCATCCCGCAAGAGGCGGATGAGGTTAAAGCCGGAATGGCTGATCGGCAGTCTTTTGGTGGGGAGTTTTTCTACCCCAATAACGAGACGGTCCGGTCCCTTGGCGATGCCAATTAGAGGAGTTTTATTCTGGAGTGCTTTTAAGGCCTCTTTTATCTTTCTAACTTGGGGTTTTCCCCCGTCCATCACAATCAGATCCGGCTTTGGCCATTTATTCTTGAACCGCCGTTCAATTACCTCTTTCAGCATACCGACATCCCCTAAGTCTTTTTCTCCTTTGATTTTGAATTTCTTGTATTGGCTTTTATCAATTTGCCCATTGGTTAAAACCACCAGGGAGGCGGTGGCCTGCCCGCCGCCTAAGTTGGAGACGTCGTAGCATTCGATGCGGCTTAAACTCTTAAGAGCGGGGAAATAAGGGGAAAACACCTCTTTTAGGCTTTCCAGCGCTTGTTGGGTATCGGCGGGGGAGGGGGGCTCTTCCTTTAACCCTAAAGTTTGGGTGATCAGCCGTTCAAAGCGAAGGAGGCGGTTTCGAATAACCAGCGCCTCCTCATATCTTTGTTCTTGGGAGAGCTTTTGAATTTGCCCCTCGAGATCCTGGGTAACCAGTTCCATTTGGCCTTTTAAGATCCTGACAACTTGGCGGATGTTTTTCCGGTATTTGGCTTTTAATTCGGTTTTAATCTGCTCATCTTTAATCTGGTGAATCGTATTGGGACAGGGGTCGCATTGGCCGATTTTGCTGTGGAAACAGGGAGACTTGCCGATTTTTGAACGGGTGCAGAAGGGGATAACCTTCCGGATTTCCCTAATCAGATCCTGTGCCAATCTGGTTGCCTGAAAAGGGCCGAAGAATTGGTCTTTGGTTTTGAGTTGGATGTCGGTGGTCCGGGCGAGAAGAACCTTAGGGTAATCTGCTTTGGTTATTTGAATGTAGAGGTAGCTTTTATTATCTCGCCAGCGAATGTTGTATTTGGGATGAAGTTTTTGTATGAGCTTGGCCTCCAGAAGAAGAGCGGCAAACTCGGAAGGAGTGGGGATTACCCGAACCTTATCCGACTCGGCAACTAATTTTTCTTCCTTGGGGTCGAGGCGGGCATTTTGCAGATGGGATGCGAGCCGGGCTTTGAGATTGACAGCTTTGCCAACATAAAGAACCTCTGCTCCGCGAATAAATTGGTAAATTCCGATGGTTTGGGGAGCCTTGGTAAGCTCCTCTAACTTAAGAGTAATATCTTTACTCATATATTAAATTTAGCTTTTATCTTCTCTAGTAACTGAGGGAATTTGGTAAATCCGGCGGTTGCACTTAGGTGACCACCGTTTGTGATTATGATCAATTCTTCCGCACCACATTTATTGGCGAAATCTTGGGCGATTTCCATTGGAACATACGGGTCATCATCACCAATAAAACAAATTATGTCTGGACAATTTGCCCTTACCTTACTCCAATTCGGATTTATGGCAACAAAAGGGGCATTAAGTTTCTTTATCTCGTCTTTACCAACTTTTTTAGCAAATCCGGCTATAAAAAATGCGGCCCTTACTTTGCGGTTTAGTTTTTCCAAGTAAAGGCAAACTGCCAATGGAGACATGCTGTGGGCTACAAAAACTGTCTCCTCATCCGGCCCGCCAACATTTGCAACCGCCTCCTCAATACCCCTTACCCAGTTTTCGGGTGTTTGTCCTTCGGGGGTGGGTAGCTGCGGTCTGATTGTTTGATGGTCAATCTTTTCCAGTTCATAAGCAAGCCAGGGAAACCAATTGTCCTCCGGTGTTGCTTTTGTTCCGTGTAGGATTACAAACTTCATTAACTTTGTTTTACCACATTCTTTAGATATTCTCCGGTATGGGATGCGGAATTTTTAATAAGGCCCTTTATATCTCCTTGATAAACTACCTCCCCACCTAAATCTCCCCCCTCGGGTCCCAGATCAATTACCCACTGGGAGTTTTTGATGATCTCGGGGTTATGCTCGATCACCACCACCGTGTTGCCCATTTCCACTAATGCATTTAAAGTGGTTAGGAGTTTCTCAATGTCGGCAAAGTGGAGGCCGGTGGTCGGCTCGTCCAAGATGTAGAAGGTTCCGACCCCGCCGTGAGTGAGCTCATTTACCAGCTTGATTCTTTGAGCCTCACCTCCGGAGAAGGTGGGGGCTCCTTGGCCGATCTCGATGTAGCCTAAGCCCACGTCTTGGAGGAACTTGAGCTTGCGGTGGATATTGGGATGGGCGGCAAAGAAGGGTACCGCCTCATCGACCGTCATCTTTAAGATGTCATAAATTGTTTTGCCTTTAAACTTTACTTCCAGCGTTTCGCTGTTGTAGCGTTTGCCCTCGCAAACATCGCAGGTCACATAAACATCGGGCAGAAACTGCATCTCGATCTTTAAAACACCGGCCCCTTGGCACTTCTCGCACCGGCCTCCTTTAACGTTAAAGGAGAATCTTCCTTTCTTAAATCCCCTTACCCCCGCATCGGTGGTCCGGGCGAAAAGATCGCGCACCTCATCAAAGAACCCCACATAGGTGGCGGGATTGGAGCGGGGGGTTCTGCCGATGGGGGATTGATCCACTAAGTAAACTCGGTCTAACCCCTCATACCCGCTTAAAAGCCTATGCTTGCCGATTTTTTCCGGGAAAAAGCTAGTGAGCTGATACTTTAAGGCCGGATAAAGCGTTTCCACTACCAAGGTGGACTTGCCCGATCCGGAAACCCCGGTCACCGCTACCAAATTCCCCAAGGGGATCCCCACCTTGATGTTTTTGAGGTTGTGCTCCTTAGCCCCTGCCAAAACCAGCGTTCCCTTATCTGTGGTCAGTTTCCGCTCCGGCACTTTGATTTTTCTGCGGGCGGAGAGGAATTGGCCGGTTAGGGATTCTTTGCTCTTTTTAATCTGGGCGACCGTTCCTTCAAAGACCACCTTCCCGCCGTCTCTTCCTGCCCCCGGCCCCAGTTCTACCAGGTGCTCCGCCGCTTCCATGGTGTCGCGGTCGTGCTCCACCACCACCAGGGTATTGCCTAGATCCTTTAAGCCGTGCAGGGTGGAGATTAGCGCATTCATATCCCTGGGGTGTAACCCTATGGAGGGCTCATCCAGCACGTAGAGTACTCCCGTTAATCCAGTGCCGATTTGAGAGGCCAGGCGGATGCGCTGCAGCTCCCCACCCGATAAGGTTTTGGCGGTGCGGGAGACAGTAAGGTAGGAGAGGCCGACGTTGTTTAAGAAGCTTAGGCGGGTTTTCAGTTCCTTAAAGATGGGCTTGGCGATCTCGGATTCATACTGGTTTAGAGTTTGGGAGAGCTTTTCGGTGTAGGGAGCCAAATCGTGAATGGGGTAGTCAGCGATTTGGGCGATATTTAACCCGTCCACCGTTACTCCCAGAACCTCAGGCTTCAGCCGCTTCCCATTGCAGGACTGGCATTCCTCTTCCCGCATGTAGCGGCGGATTTCAAAGGTGGCCTCCGGCCCCTCGTTTTGCAGATATCTTCGCTCTAGCTCATTTATCACGCCATCAAATACTTCCGTAATGGTGGTCGGCTTGGTGGTCGGCTTGCCGAAGCGGTTTCTCCCCTTTACGCGGTAGGTTTTGCCGGTGCCGTTTAACAAAACGTCCATCTGGGTTTTGGGCAAGCTGCCCAGCGGGGCATCGGGGTTGATCCCTTCCTCCTCACAAACTTTTTTAAGAAGGCGGGTGTACCAGGTTTCGTGGAAGAAGAACTTCACGAAGGGCTTGATGGCTCCCTCGTTTAAGCTTAGGGAAGGGTTGATGATGAGCTGGGGGTCGATCTTGTAGACGGTGCCGATGCCGTTGCAGGTTTCGCAGGCTCCCAGGGGGGAGTTGAAGGAGAACATCCTGGGCTCCAGCTCGGGAAGGGAGATATTACAATTGGGGCAGGAGAATTTCTCCGAGAAAAGATGCTCGGCATCACCGGCTTTAAGAATTACCAAACCTTCCGAAAGGGAAAGAGCTTGTTCCACGCTGGTTCTTAAGCGGGAGCGGATTTCGCTTTCGAAAACTTCGTTTCTAAGATCGCTTAGCTTGAGAGAGAGCTCATCAATTAAAGCTTCAATGGTGTGTTTGTTGGTTTTAATGAGGACCAAATCTCCTCCCAGCTCAATTTCCTTCCCGTCAATCCGGGCTTTCTGGTAGCCTTTGGAGATTAGGTTCTTGAAAAGGTCTTTAAATTCTCCTTTCTGCACTCTTACCACCGGGGAGAGGATTTGCAGGCGGGCGGGGGAGGGCTTTTGAGCATTAACATGGACTTTAACCTCCGCCATGACCTTATTCACAATCTCATCTAAAGAGAGCTTGGAAATTTCCGCTCCGCAATTGGGGCAGTGGGGGTGACCGATGCGGGCAAAGAGAAGCCGGAAGAAGTCATAAATTTCGGTAATTGTTCCCACCGTTGAGCGGGGATTCTGGGAGGGAGCTTTTTGGTCAATACTGATGGAGGGGGAGAGGCCTTCGATGGAGTCGACATCGGGCTTATCCATTACGCCCAAAAACTGGCGGGCATAGGCGGATAAGGATTCCACATACCGCCTTTGCCCCTCCGCGTAAATGGTGTCAAAAGCCAGGGAGCTCTTTCCCGACCCTGATAACCCGGTCATCACCACAAACTTATTCTTGGGGATTTCCAGGTTGATGTTTTTTAAGTTGTGCTGCCGCGCGCCTCTTACTGTAATTTTGTCCAGCATTTTAGTAGTAACCAATTATTCTAACGCGCCCACCTAACTTTGGTAAAGGTTACGGTAGCCACTCCTTTATCCTCGTGCTAAAATAAATAAAACCTATAGAGAGGAGTTAGAGAGATGAAGCCGAAAATTGCTTTTGGGTTTCATGTTAAGGAGTTAGACCATGATTCCCAAATTACGGTCGACGAGGTCGTTCAGCAAGCTTACTCCCGCGGTTACCAGGAGGTGGTGCTTTTTGCCCACACCTACCACCCGACGGACTTAGCTCCGCTGGATATCAAAATCCTGCAGGATGTCTTTCACCAGGATTACCCCTTGCCGGTATCGTTTGCTCCGGAAGTTAACATTCATCCGGAATGGGATGACGGCCAGGTAGGCGGGGTTTACCTCGATATGCTGGATTTTCGAGAGCTGGGCATCCCTCTTAAATCGGTTGTTCTTTCTCTCCACTTTACCGCGGCGATCTTTCGCAACAAGAAGTGGGATGAACTTCCCTGCCACTCCCAGAACGTTTGGGAGATGGAAAGGATGTACTTTATGGCCCTCAATGCCTGGGAAAGACGGCGTCTGCCTTATCTTTTCCCGGTGCCAGTGGTGGTTGGCCACCCGTACAAGTATGCTTTGGGAGATGAACAAAACAAAGCACTGGCATTTCACCGGCTTTGCGACTTCCTAGGCAGGAAATGTCCGTGGGCCTGGCTGGAAGCGCCTCTTCGGGAATGGGAGTTCGGCCACAGTCCGGCAAAGTATGCTGAGTACTTCGGCCGGGACCGGCGGGTGGTCCTTTCTTTTGATGCTCATACCAAGGAGCAAATGGACTTTGCCGGCTACGAACGGGCCTTCGGCGATTTGTGTAGTGTCAAAGGTCCCATCATCTTTGGAGAGTAGTGAGTTTGAGCTGCATGGTTTTTCCTTGCAGCTCTTTTTTTATTGACAACATCGGCAGCAATGCTAATATCTTAATTACCGCTGGTCGGAAGGGTTGGGTGGGTCGCACTGCCTAGACCAATGCCGAGTGAAAACCGGAGCATGACCGGTGAGTGAGAGAGAGAGATAACGCGGAAAAAGCCTCGGTGCGACTACTAATCTCTGCGTGAACGACTGTCCAGCCAGTCCCCACTATCCGTGGCTTTTTACCCGGTAGTGGTCTCTCCGTTCTTATTGCCGCTTAGGAAATTTCCCAAGCGGCTTTTTTTTATTCCCGTTCTCCTTTTCGGTATAGTTTTCTTGGTGACAAGCAAAGCAGTAGTTTCTTCAATCCAAAAATATGTGCGGGCGGCCAACTACATCTCCGCTGCGCAGATTTTCCTCGGTGATAACTTTCTCTTGGAAAGACCGCTTTCTTTCGCCGATATTAAACCCCGCTTACTGGGCCACTGGGGGACCGCCCCGGGCGTCAACTTCATTTACGCTAATTTAAATTATCTAATTAAAAAGCACCAAGCCGAAATGCTTTTTATCTTGGGTCCCGGTCACGGCTATGCCGGTTTGCAATCCAATCTTTTTATGGAGGGAACCTTGGGAAAATATTTCCCGTTTGCAACCCAAGATTTGAATGGTCTGGGGCACGTTATCAAAAATTTCTCCTGGCCCTACGGCTTCCCAAGCCATACCAATCCCGGCACCCCGGGGGCAATTTTGGAAGGTGGGGAGTTGGGGTATTCGCTGGCCACGGCCTATGGAGCGGTTTTGGACAACCCCGACCTGATCGCCGCCTGCGTGGTCGGGGATGGGGAAGCGGAGACGGGTGCGATTGCTACCGCTTGGCACTTAAGTAAGTTTATAGACCCCTCAACCAACGGGGCGGTTTTGCCAATTCTACATCTTAATGGCTACAAGATCTCCGGTCCAACCATTTTTGGCCGGATGAGCAATGCCGATCTGCTGTCTCTTTTTAAGGGCTCCGGCTACACCCCTTACGTTGTGGAAGGGGAAGATGAGGGAGTTTACGAGCAAATGTTGGAAACCTTGGAGAAGTGCTATCAGGAAATTCGGGAAATCCAAAAGAACGCCAAAACGGGGAAGAAGTTGACGGGAGTACCGCGCGGTAGAAGGAAATTATCCTTCCCATCAGGTGGTGGCGGCCCATGCCAAGGAAGATGTGAAAGAGCTGCACGCGGTGGAGAACTGGCTCAAATCCTACAACTTTGGGGAACTTTTTGATCCAAAGAAAGGGTTTATTAAAGAAATTAAAGACTTGGTCCCCGATCCATCCTTGGCGATGGGCAACAGCAAGTACGCCCGCGGCGGAAAAGAGGTCATGAAAGATTTGAAGCTCCCACCGGCCGAGCAGTTTGCCGAAGATGCCAAAATCCCGGGGACAATGGGTTCCAGCTCGATGCGCCGGGCCGGCCTTTACTTAAATGAAGTCTTTCGCCTCAACAAGGATGTCCGCAATTTTCGCATGCTCTCCCCCGATGAAACCTACTCCAACAAGCTGGATGCCATTTTTGAAACTACCTCCCGCGCCAGCGTGATGCCCTCCGAGCCTTGGGATAAGGACATGGGGCGGGATGGACGGATGATGGAGATGCTCTCCGAGCATTCCCTGCAAGGGTTGATGCAAGGGTATGTCTTAACCGGCCGGCACGCCGTTTTCGCCTCCTACGAGGCGTTTGTGCAGATCATTGCCAGTATGGCCGACCAATACGCCAAGTTCATCAGCGTGATGAGAAACTACCCCTGGCACGGCCAAATTCCTTCTTTAAATTACATTTTGACCTCCTCCGGGTGGCGGCAGGAGCACAACGGCTTTTCCCACCAGAACCCGGGGTTTATTGACGATATGCTTCATAAGCGCGGCTGTTTTACCCGTATCTTCTTTCCCCCGGACGGAAATTCCACCCTGGCGGTTTTAAAGGATTCTCTTGCCACCAATGGAGGAATTAATTTGATTGTGGCGGGGAAGACCTTGGAGCACCGCTGGCTGACCCCCGAGCTTGCTCAAAAGGAGCTTAAGCAGGGTTTGATGGTTTGGGACTTTGCCAGTGATAATGATCCGCAGATTGTTTTTGGGGCGGCGGGGGATTATTTGACGAAGGAGGCCTTGGCGGCGATCTCCATCATTAAAAGCGAAACCCCCAAGGTGCGGGTGCGCTTCGTTAATATCTTAGAGCTTTCCACCTTAGGGGTGGGGGGCTGCCACGTGCCTTTAACCTTTGAAAAATACTTTACGAAAGATAAGCCCGTCATCTTTAACTTCCACGGTTATCCCCAAACCTTAAAGGAGCTGTTGTTTGATTACCACGAAAATACCGGCCGCTTTTCAGTCCACGGCTATATTGAGTCCGGCTCCACCACCACCCCCTTTGATATGCAGGTGCGAAACGAAACCAGCCGCTACCATCTGGTAATGGAGGTCTACCGGACCTTGGGGGCGCTGGGGGATGTGGAGAAGGCTAAGGCCAGCTCCTTAGTGGAGAAATACCAAAATAAGCTTACCGAGCACCGCGAATTCATCAAAGAGCACGGGGTGGACCCTCAGGAGATCGAAAACTGGCAATGGACCAAAAAATCTTAAGCATCAATAACGGTAGCGCTTCCAAGAAATACGCCTTATATGAGGGAGAAAAGGAAGTTTTCCGCGCCCATTTGGAAAAGGAGAAAGAAGGGTTAATTGTAACGCTGGGATCTCCCGACCAGCAAAAAACCCTTCCCCTTTCTCAAAAAGATTATGTTCAGGCCTTAAGTTTTGTGCTTGGCCAGATCGAAGGAGAAGTTAACGCAGTCGGTTTACGGGTGGTGGCGCCGGGATCGTTTTTCCAGGAAAATCGCAAACTGGATAGCGGATACTTGGCCAAACTCCAGGAAGCCCAGGCCGAAGCTCCCCTTCACATCACCCCGGTAATTGAGGAAATCGAGCAATTAAGAAAGCTGCTGCCGGATACCCCGATAATGACTATTTCCGACAGCGCTTTCCACGGCAGCTTACCCGAAACCGCCCGCCGTTACAGTTTGCCAAAGGAAACGGCTGAAAAATTTGATATTTACCGCTACGGCTATCATGGGATTTCGATGAGCTCGGTCCTGCGGAAATTTAAGGAACAGTCGATGGCCTTTCCCGGGAAAATAATCATCTGTCATTTGGGCTCGGGTTCCACCATTACGGCCGTTAAGGATGGGAAAAGCTTCGACACCTCCATGGGCTTTACTCCTTTGGAGGGGTTGGTGATGGGGACAAGGATCGGCACCATTGATGCCGGGGCGGTGCTTTATCTTGCGAAAAAATCGGGAATGAAGCCCTTGGAATTGGAAGAGTTCTTCAACAAAAAATGCGGGCTTTTAGGGTT
>Ga0076304_105_pt1 | contig 48211 bp, 67 predicted proteins | sample RifGroC1_FD_67988 | JGI IMG/M metagenome (GOLD analysis project Ga0076304, IMG submission 67988) | candidate division CPR1 bacterium GW2011_GWC1_49_13 | reverse complement strand
AAAAAACAAATGATCAGTAAAAATGGTGTGCGGAAGAAGCCGGCAGGTACCTTTAAGGTGCTCGCCGGCTTTTACTTTATTTTTCTAAAAAGCGTTTGTTAACCTCTTCCCAGTTAATGATGTTCCACCAGTTTTTGATGTACTCATCGCGACGGTTGAAATATCGTAAATAGAACGAGTGTTCCCACAAGTCCAAACCCAAAATCGGCGTAAATCCCTGAGAAATAGGCGAATCCTGGTTAGCGGTTTTCATGATCGCCAAAGCCCCGTCCTTATCCTTGGTAAGCCAGGCCCAGCCGCTACCGAAAACGGTGGTGGCCGCTTCCGTAAACTGCTTCTTAAATTCCCCAAAACTGACAAAACTCTTAGTAAGAGCCTCCCCCAGCTCCCCTTGGGGCTCCCCTCCCCCCTCTTTTTTAAGGGAAGGCCAAAAAAGTGAGTGATTGAAATGCCCGCCGCCGTGATTTCTCACGGCCAACCTTATATCTTCGGGCACGGTATCCAAATCCTTTAAAAGCTCCTCAATCGGTTTTCCCTCCCAACCAGGGTATTTAGCAATCGCCCCATTCAACTTCTGAACATAGGTTGCGTGATGCTTGTCATGGTGAATTTGCATCGTCTCCTTATCGATGTAGGGCTCCAAGGAGTCATAAGCGTATGGTAAGGGAGGAAGCTCGTAGGGCATCTTATCCTTTATAACAAAAAAGAGGTTAGCTAAAATTAAAAGTATGATCCGCCTATTTTTAGCCGTTTCCCCTCCCCCTCAAGTAAGAAAAGCTATTTCTAAAGAAATAAGCCTCTTGAAAAAGCAAATTCCCCACTGGCACGTTAACTGGGTTAAACCGGAAAATCTCCATTTGACTCTTCTTTTTCTGGGTTGGGTAAAAGAAGGGCAGGAAAAAATCATTCAAAAAGAGGTAGAGGAAGCTTTCCAAGATTCCCAAAAGTTTGAAATAACCACGGGAAACTTAAGCTACCGAAGCCACCCCCTTTGGCTGGAAGTCTCTCAAGGGAAAAAAGAACTTACCGACTTGCATAAGAGAGTCCTCCGTCATCTTTCTTTCAAAGAATCAAAAGATTCGCGACCTTTCCATCCCCACTTAACCTTAGGCCGGATTAAAAAGGGGGGAAGAAGCAGGCCATCTGCTATTAAAAAAATATTTTCTTGGCAGGCTAAGGAAATCATCCTCTACCAGAGCCAACCCCGAAAGACCGGATCCGTTTATAAAGAACTAGCCGCCTTCCCTCTCAAAGGATGAAGTAACTGTAAAATCTCCACCGCTCTTTGCGGATTTCCGCGCCCCACGGGGAAGTAGCAAGGAATTACCTGACCGGGGAGGGATGCTTCTTGTAACGGGTAGGTAGGCAAGTGGCCGGTTGCCTTAACTTTTTCGTAGTAATCCCCCATTCTAATCTCCTCCCCGGTTAAATGCCGAAAAGGCAGAAGGCCGAAGGCCACAATGTAGCGGGGCTTAACCAGCTCAATCTCCTTTAGAAGAAGCGGGCGAAATAGGCTAATTTTCGTTTGATCCGGCAAGGAACTATCTTCTCCGGTCCACTTGACCAAATTGGTTAAATACCAGCTATCTTTTTTAAGAAAAACTTCCAACTCTTGCGCCAATTCCACCGGCCAGGGATTAAAATTTTCAATCTTTTCCAGCAAATTGTTGGGCAGAAATCCGGCCCGGTGAAAAATGCGCCAAACTTCCCGGGTACCGATAAAAGGATAGCGGGGACCCGTCCAAGCGGGATTGGCACTGATATTGCGGTAGGTGGGATTGATGAAAACAAACATCACCCGGGGACGGCGGCTTTGGCCACCGCCCAAAATCGGTTTTAAGTTACTTTCGGGAAAATTATTATCATTCAAATCCTCAACCTCCCGCCAAAGGGAGGAAAGATCATACCCGGGGGAAGAAATCATTAACGCTTGGAGTACTGCGGCCGCTTGCGGGCTTTCTTTAAGTAATACTTTTTTCGCTCTTTTTCGCGGGGATCACGGGTCAGAAGCCCAGCATCTCTTAGAATTTTGCGGTTCTTTTCCTCAATCTTAACCAAGGCTCGCGATGTTGCCAAAACCAAAGCTCCCAGCCAGCCGCCCTTCCCCCCGCCGTCGATGGTGGCGGTCACATTAAATTTGCCGACAGTCTCGGTTATCTTAAAAGGCTCTTGATAAGTAGTTTGCTCAATCTGAGAAGGAAAAACTTCCGCCGCCGGCTTGCCGTTGACCTCAACTTCCCCCTGGCCCGGGAAAATCCGCACCGTTGCGGTGGCGCGCTTGCGCCGGCCGGTGGCTTGATAATATTTTTCTTTCTTTAATTCCTTATTTTCCATCTTGTTTTTGCGCTTTCCCCACCATCTCCCCCTCATGTCCGGGATAAACATAAAGCTTGGTAATCATCTTGCGCCCCAGCTTGGTATCGGGCAACATCCCCTTAACGGCATGGCGGATGATCTCCTCGGGCCGCCGCTGCCGAAGCCTTCCCAAGGTTTCCCGGGTTAATCCTCCCGGATAGCCGGAATAGCGGAAGTATTCCTTCTGCTCTTCCTTCTTCCCCGTCACCTTCACATCTTTAGCGTTGGTCACCACCACAAAGTCCCCCATATCCAAGTAAGGCGCCCAGTTGGGCTTATCCTTACCCATCAAAAGCCGGGCCACTTGAGTTGAGAGCCTTCCTAAGACCTGCCCCTTGGCATCCAGCTCGTGCCAGGTTCTTTTAATTTCTTTTTCTTTGGTAGCCTTCGTTTTTATCATTTCTTTTTAGCGCTCCTTTTCGCCGGCGCTTTTTTGGCCGGTTTCCGCGCGGCGGATTTTGCCGCTGGCTTCTTGGCGGGAGTTTTGGCGGCCGCAGCCTTCGGCTCGGCCTTTTTCTCAACCGCACCTTTGATCTCCTCCACAAATTCCACCCGAGCCAAAGGAGCCTGATCGCCCCGGCGGGGCGGAAGCTTTACCACCCGCACATACCCTCCTACCCTTTCCTTAAACTGAGGCACCACTTGATTCAAAAACTTCTCCGCCACCTTTTTTTGGCTAAAAGTAGCCAGGACCCGGCGGCGAACGGTGAGATTTAAAGACTTTGAACGGGAGATCAGCCGCTCCACTTCCCGCTTTAAGGCCTTGGCCTTTGTCTGCGTGGTAACTATTTTATCGTGTTGGATAAGGGAAGAAAGGAGTTTCTGCACCGCATTACTCCTTTAACGCGGCGCCTAATTTCGCAAGCGATTTTTGCACTTCCTTTAAGCCGGTGGCGCCAAAACCTTTAAGCGTGGTCAAATCCTCGGCGGACTTTTGCAAAAGACCTCCGACGGTTTTAATTCCGCCCGCTTCCAGTGTATTTAAGGTGCGGGGCGAAACCTTAAGCTCGGCAATCGTCATTTTGCGAAGATCCTCCCCGACTGCGGAAGCTTCCTCCTTAGGGGAAGCCGCTTTGCCCGACTTCTTGGGCTTAGCTTCCTTCTCTCCGGCAATCTTGCCGAAGTAGGCCGTTAAAGTTTGGGCCGCGGCCTCCAGCGCTTCGGCCGGGGCCATTGTCCCATCGGTTGTGATATCTAAAACCAGCCGGTCCAGATTGGTGCGCCGGCCGACCCGGGCTTCCTCCACCACAAAAGAAACGTTCAAAACCGGCGAAAAAACCGCGTCCAAGGGGATAACGCCCACTCGACCGGTTTCCCCTTCCTCAGCGGGACGGTAACCGGTACCCTTTTCAATTAAAAGATTTAAGGAAAGCTTGGCGGAAGAATCGGTAAGAGTGGCAATTTTAGCCTTCGGGGTCATTACCTTAACCTCCGAGGAAACTTCAATGTTCTCGGCAGTCACGCCTTTCTTGCCCTTCACCTCAACAGTGGCCTCGTAGGGCCCCTCGCCTTTGAGAGTGAATCGAATCTTTTTAAGATTCAAAAGTATCTCCACGACATCCTCCTTCACGCCTTTTAAGGCCGTAAAGGGATGGGAAACTCCTGCAATCCGCACCTCCGTAATTGCTCCTCCGGGAAGGGAAGCCAGCAAGACCCGCCGCAAAGAGGTGCCCAAAGTCACCCCGTAACCGGAAGGAAGTGGCCCCAAAACAAACCGGCCTTCGGTTGGAGTTTGCTTTTCTTTTGTAATTGTTAGATCCAAATTCTCCATTATCTTGAATAGAATTCTATGACCAAGCTCTCATCCACTTCCGCCCCCAGCTCTTCCCGCTTTGGAAAATCAGCAATCTCAAACTGTTTGGCGGCTTTCTGGAGCTTGATCCAACCCGGACGAACTACTTCATCGTACAGGTTAAACTCTTTTCTCGCAAAGGTTATTTTATCACCCTTCGCAATCAAATACGAGGGAATCGTAACTTTTCGCCCATTTACCCGAATTAACCCATGCCCCACCATTTGGCGGGCCTGGGGCCGGCTCATCGAAAGTCCCGCCCGGTAAACCACATTATCCAGCCGCCTTTCCAAAAGCTGAAGGAGCACTTCTCCCGTTTTTTCCTTGCTCATCAAGGCCTCTTCCAAGTAGCGGCGAAGCTGACGCTCTCTTACCCCGTAAATACGCTTAAGTTTCTGTTTTTCCCGCAGCTGAGTACCATAGGGGGAAAGCCGGCGACGGAATTTGCCGTGCTGTCCGGGGGCGGACATGCGGGTTTTAACGGGACAGTCTTCCCGTCCGCAAAGAGGAACCCCTTCCCGGCGGCAAAGCCGGTGGATGGGACCGATATATCTACCCATTGGTGCTCCTTTTAAGTTTTCCAAAATTAATCATCATCATTATTTTTAAGTACGGCGGGGCTTCTTGGGACGCGGACCGTTGTGAGGGATGGGAGTGATGTCGGTAATGGAGGTTACGTCGATCCCCCCCACCTTTAAAGATTTGATCGCGGAATCCCGCCCGGGACCCGGACCTTTAACCAATACTTTAACTTCCTTAACCCCCAATCCCGCCGCTTTCTTGGAGACCTGCTCGGCCGCCTGGGAAGCCGCATAGGGCGTGGACTTCTTCGTTCCTTTAAAGCCCGCCGTTCCGGCGGAAGCCCGAGCCACGACTCCCCCGCCCTCATCCACCACCGTAATCATGGTGTTGTTGAAGGTGGAGGTGATGTAAACCGTTCCCTTTTCACTTATTTTTCTTACTCTTTTTTTTGCCATTTTTTAAGTCTTCTGCGCCTTCTTGGCTTCCATTGAGGATTTGCTCGTTCCGCTCACCGTTGCTTTTCGGCCCCGGCGGGTGCGGGCGTTGGTGCGGGTTTTTTGTCCGCGGGCGGGAAGATTGCGCTCATGCCGCAGTCCTCGATAAGACCCAATCTCCTTCAAGCGTTTGATGTTCTGGATAATGGAAGACGTCAGTTCTCCCTCCACCCGGATGCCTTTTTTGGCAATAAAATCCCGAATTTTTCCCACCTGCTCCTCAGTTAGCTGAGAGGTACGCAAATCCGGAGAAATACCCAATTCCTTTAAGAGGCTCTGGGACAAATTGGGCCCAATCCCCCTAACATAAGTGAGGGCAACCACAATCTTCTTTTCATTCGGTATCTCGACGCCTGCAATTCTTGCCATTTTTTATCCTTGCCTCTGCTTGTGCTTGGGATTTTTGCAAATCACATACAAGCGCCTCTGACGCTTAACGATTTTGCAGTCCTTGCACATTTTCTTAACTGATGCCTGTACTTTCATATTATTTAATCCCTAAACCCGGTAGGTAATGCGGCCGCGGTTAGGGTCGTAGGGGGAAACCTCAACCTTTACCTTGTCCCCCACTAAAATCCGAATCCGAAAACGGCGCATCTTTCCGGAAGCGTGGGCTAAGATCAGCCGCCCATCCCCCAACTCCACCCGAAAAAGGGTGTTGGGGAGGGTTTCCTTTACAATGCCTTCGACTTCCAATTCTTTTCCAGACAAGCCTTTTGTTTTTACCATATCATTCCTGTTCGGTCAAGACGACAGGGCCTTTGGCCCCAATTGCAACCGTATGCTCAAAGAGACCGCTTAAGCTCCCATCGGCCGTTTTGATGGTCCAGCCGTCCTCCTCCACCTCAATAACGGAATCGCCTTGGGCGTAAATTACCTCAATCGCCAAAGTCATTCCCACTTTTATTTTAGGCGTTTTCTTGTGAATTAAAAGGCAGGGGATCTGCGGATCCTCGTGCAGTTCCCTTCCAATCCCGTGCCCCACCAGGGTATCCATCGGGGAATACTGCCCATCTTCCAAAACTTTCTGCATCCCCAGCGTAATATCCGAAATCCTGTTTCCGGGAAGGGCCGCAGCAATTGCTTTCCTTAGCGCCCGCTCCCCCACCTCCAAGAGCTCCAAAGAGGAGGCCGGGGCCTTCTTTAAATCCCCCACATAGGCCGTCCAGGAGGCATCGGTATTGAATCCTTTGTAGTAGGTTCCTAGGTCAATGCTCACCAAATCCCCTTCCGAAAGCTGGCGATCCCCCGGGATGCCATGCACAACTCCTTCGTTTACATTGATACAGGTGGCAAAATTGTAGCCGGGAACCCGTTGAAAAGCCGGCTCGCCGCCCGCGCCCCAGATCACATCCGAAGCGATTTTTTCCAATTCTCCCAGCTTCACTCCGGGCTTAGCGGCAGCCAAAGACGCCTTTAGGGCTTTTGCAGTAATCTTTCCACCCACCCTCATTATTTCGATTTCTTTTTCGCTTTTGATGGTAATCATTGCAGCTTGGACATTACTTCCCGCGCGGCACTTTGAATATCGGAGGAGGCATCCGCTTCCACCAGCAGGCCCCGGCTGCGGTAGAAAGATAAGATTTCACCGATGTTTTCCTGGTAAATATCAATCCGCCGCTGAATGCGGGAGGGAACGTCATCAGAGCGGCCCCGCAGCATCAGCCGCTGGAAAGCTATGCTGGGAGAAACCTTCAGGTGGAAAACCCGATTCACCGGAAACATCCCCTCAATCAAGCGCGCCTCGCTAAACGTACGGGGCAGGCCGTCTAAGATAAATCCTTTGGGCGGCTTAACCCGCTCCAGCTCTTCCTTTAAGAGCCGCACCGCCAGCTCATCCGGCACCAGCTCGCCGGTATTTAAAGCCTGGCGGGCCGCTTTCGCATCCTCGCTCCCATTGCTTTTTGCCAGTTCCCTTAGTTTTTGCCCAATGGAAATCGCCGGAATATTTAAAGATTTGGTAAGGGCCGCCGAAACGACTGATTTGCCGCTCCCGGGGGCGCCAATTAAGATAATTCTCATTTAAAACCGGGCACCTTGAGGTTGGATAAGAGAAGGCGGCGGAGCTTCTTATTCACTTGCTTCTTAAATTCCTTATCGGCCTTGTTGAGGGCCCGCTTAATGTCCTCCCGCTCTACCCCATCCACCTCCACGCTCTCAATCTCTTCCCCCCGCTTCACAACCTTGACCCCCCGCTCGCGGGCCTCCACGACCACATCGGCAAACTCGGCCTGGAGCTTCTTGGGATCCTTCATGAGTTCCTCCATAAATTTTTGCTGTTGTTTTTCAAACATTTTTCTTAAGGTAGTTTAGCTTATTTTAAAGATACCCCTCATATTCGCGCACCGAAATCTCCCCCTCCACCTGCCGCAGGGTTTCCAAAACCACCGAAACCACAATCAAAATCCCCGTTCCCCCCAAGGTAAAAGCCGTAATCCCGGTTAAGGCCGCCGCCACGGAAGGCAAAACCGCCATCAGCCCCAAGAAAATTCCCCCAAAGAGGGTAATGCGGGTCGTCACCCAGTTCAGAAAGTCCGCCGTCGCCTTCCCCGGCCTGACCCCCGGAATAAAGCTCCCCCGCTTTTTTAAATTATCCGCCACATCATCGGGATTGAAAATGACAGTGGTGTAGAAGAAGGTAAAAAGAAAGACAAACAGGAAGTAGGAAGCGTTATAGACAAAGCTGGTGGGCTCAAAAAGCTGCACCACCTCCGCCGCCAGGCGGGAGATGGCCGGATTTCCGACCCCGGTTAAGTAGCGGGCCACGGTCGGAGGAATTAAAACCAAGGCGACCGCAAAGATGATGGGAATTACTCCCGCTTGGTTAATCCTTAGCGGCAGGAATGAGGAGACCGCCGCCCGGGCCGAGCGAACCGAGTGCTGAATGGGAATGCGCCGGACCGCTTCATTGATGAGAACCACCCCCGCAAAAACCGCCAGGAAAAGGGCCAGGAAGAGGATGACGCCGGTAAATTGATTGCCTTGGGAAGCTACCAAGGTTTGGGCCAGCGAAAGCGGATAGCCCGCCACAATCCCCACAAAGATCAAGAAGGAAATGCCATTGCCAATCCCCTGTTCGGTTATCAGCTCCCCCAGCCAAAGAAGCAGGAAGGAGCCGGCGGTTAAGGAGATAACCAGTCCTAAAAGCGAAAGCGGGTCCAGCGCTCCCAGAACCCCTTGCTGGCGAAGCAGGAAGTAAAAAGCATAAGACTGGAAAAGGGCCAGGGGAAAAGTTAGGAAACGGGTATATTGGTTGATCTTCGCCTGCCCCTGCTCCCCTTCCTGCTGCAATTCCTTAAGGCGCGGAAAGCCAAAAGTCAGAACCTGAAGAATAATGGAAGCGTTAATGTAGGGGGCCAGTCCCAGGGAAACGACCGAAAAGTTCTCCATCGCCCCGCCTGAAAAAACACTTAAAAGGCCCAAGAGGGCATTGGAGGAAAAAAGCTGGCGCAGGGATTCCCGGTCGACTCCCGGCAATGGCAAATGAGCCAAGAATCTAAAAACCACGACGACAAAAAGAGTAAAGATAATTTTTCTTCTCAGATCGCTCTGTGCCCAAATTTGCGAAAGTGTGTTCATGAATGCCCTCTTTTTCGAGGCAGCCGCCTAACCAAAGGCAGCTGTCCTCCCTCAAAGGTCGGTCGGAGCTTGTTTCTAATCTTTTGCCCCTTGGCGCCCTTGCCGGTGGTGTGGCCCCCTTTGCCACTCCCGTAACCGCGGCCGACCCGCTTTTTGGTTTTTCTTTTTAGTTTGGTGAGCTCACTTAGTTCCATCTTTGGCCTTTCCTTCTTCCGCCAGCATCTTTAAGGCTTTCATGGTGGCTTTGGCATTGTTCAACGCATTTTTGGTTCCCAAGATCTTTGCCGAAACATCCCGCACCCCCACTAAATCCAAAATATCCCGCACCACACCCCCAGCAATCAAACCCGCTCCCCGCGGAGCCGGCTTAAAAAGAATCTCCGCCGCGCCCAATCTAACCGTGAGGCGCCGGGCAATGGTGGGACCCTTGAGGGGAACCTGGAAGGTAGACTTCTTAGCCGCTTTCTGCGCCTTTTCAATCGCCGAGCGCAAATCGGCCGCTTTTCCGTAGCCTAAACCAACCTTCCCCTTCTTATCCCCCACCGCTACCAGGGAGGCAAAGCCAATCTTATCTCCGCCTTTGATTTTTTTGGCAATCCGGTTAACGGAAAGAACCTTATCTTCCAAACCGCCTAAATTAGGTTGTAGGGTTCTGCGATATTCCATCTTAAAACTCCAATCCTCCCTCCCGCGCTCCCTCGGCCAAGGCCTTTAATCTCCCATGATAAGCATAACCGCCGCGGTCAAAAATCACTTTCTTGATCTTTTTCTTTAAAGCCTTACTCGCCAATTCCTTACCCGCTTCCTTGGCCCGGGCAGTTTTATTCTCCCCACTTAAACCCGTGTCAGCTACCGCTGCCAAGGTTATGCCCTTCTCATCATCCACAATTTGGGCAAAGACATGCTTAGCGGAGCGGAAAACTGAAAGCCTCGGCCGCTTCGAAGTCCCTAAAACTCGGCCGCGCGTGCGCCGCTTTAATCTTGGATTTTTGTATTGCACTACTTTTGCCATATCTTTGCTCTTTAACCGGTGGCTCCTCCCACCGCTGCTTTGGCAGCCTTGCCGAGCTTGCGCCTGACGACTTCCCCCTCATAGCGAATTCCTTTACCCTTATAAGGCTCCGGCGGCCGCAACTTTCGCAAATTTGCCGCCGTTTGGGCAACCAGCTGCTTGTCAATGCCGCTTAAAGTAATCTTGGTGTCGGCCTCGACTTCCGCCTTAACTCCCTCCGGGATCTTAAACTCAACCGGGTGAGAAAAACCCAAAGAAAGCTTTAAGCCTTCCCCAGTTTTGGCCGCCCGGTAGCCCACTCCTACCATCTCCAGCTTTTCCGTAAAGCCCGCCGACACTCCTTGGGTGGCATTGCGGGCCAGGGCAAACCCCAAACCCAAAATCCGATCTTCGACGCCGGATTTTTTGGTAAAGGCCAGTTTTCCGTCCTTCTCTTCAACCTCAACCCCGACCGGCAAACGGACTTCAATCTGGCCTAAGGGACCGGCAAAAGAAGCTTGCCACCAAGTACCCATCTTCTCCAGCGTAACAGTCACACCGGATGGAATTTGCAAAGGTTTCTTTCCTACCATTTTTACCAGACCTCCCCTACCAGTTCGCCCCCGAGCTTTCGCTTGCGGGCCTCCCCATGCGTCATAACCCCCTTGGAGGTTGAGATAATCCTTATCCCCGTGGCCGGATTTTCAATTTTATCGGAGGAGACGTACCAGCGCTTGCCCGGGGTGGAAAGCCGACGCAGGTGGCTGATCTTCGGATCCTTTAAGGATAAAAATTGGCGGCTGGAACCCTTTTCCTTAAACTTCGCGATCTCCGAGAGATAACCCTCTTTCTTAAAAACCTTGGCAATCTCTTCGGCAAACTTGGAGTGCCCCACTACCACTTCCTTGCGCCCCGCCAAAGAGGCGTTACGCAGACGGGTGAACATGTCAGAAATCGGATCAGTCATTACCATGATGCTTTTTTCACTCCCGGCAACTCCCCCTTGGAGGCCAATTCCCTAAAACAAATCCGGCACATCCCGAATTTGCGGATATAACCGCCCGATCTTCCGCAAATCTTACAACGGTTGTAGGCACGGGTCTTAAACTTTGGTTCTTTTTGTTGTCTTAAAATCCAGCTTGTTTTTGGCATTTTAATCTCGAAAAGGCATTCCAAGCTCTTTTAAAAGCCGGTAGGCCTTATCATCGTCCTCGGTCGTTGTCGCAATGGTAATTTCCATTCCCCTTAGTTTTTCAACCTTATGGGGATCGATCTCCGGAAAGGCTGTATGCTCCTTAACCCCAATCGTTAAGTTACCATGGCGGTCCAAGCTCTTCCGGGAGATACCTTTAAAGTCGCGGGTCCGCGGCAGGACCACATTTACCAGCTTCTCAAAAAATCCCCACATCGGCTGGCCCCGCAGAGTTACCGCAATCCCCACGATATCCCCCTTCTTAAGCCCAAAAGAGGCGATTGCTTTCTTGGCGGAGCGGTAGGAAGGAGACTGGGCGGAAATTAAGGCCAATTCTTCCTTGGCTTTTTTAAGCTCTTCCTGGTTTTCCCGGTCCCGGCCGACTCCCATGTTCAAAACAATCTTCTGGAGGGTCGGCACGCCGTAGATATTCCCTTTGCCGAGTTCGGCCTGAAGCTTAGGTACTATTTCTTTTTGGTACTTTTCTTTAAGCATTTTGTTTTTAAATCTTGGCGCCGCAATTCTTGCAAACCCGATTCTTCCCCAGCCGCACCGCCTTCTTGCATTTGGGGCAAATCACCGCCAGCTTGGAAGAGGCGAGGGGCGCTTCCCGCTCCACAATTCCCCCTTCCTCCTGGCCCTTAGCCCCCTTGGACTTGGGCAAAAAGTGCTTCAGTAAATTCACGCCGGAAACTACTACCCGACTGGTTTTGGGATTAACTGCCAAAACCTCGCCCTCTTTTCCTGCATCCTTGCCGGCTAAGACCTTAACCTTGTCGCCTTTTTTAATCTTTAAGCTCAATTTTTTCATCATTAATAAATCTCCTTCGCCAAAGAGGCGATCTTCTTGTAGCCGCGCTCCTTAATCTCGCGGGCAATCGGCCCGAAAACCCGGCTTCCCTTGGGATTTCCCCCCTTTTCAATCACAACCCCGGCATTGTCACCAAAACGGATGTAGGAGCCGTCCGGCCGGCGGATTTCTTTGCGGGTTCGAACAATAACCGCCCTTTCCTTAGCGTGATCCTTCACAATCCCGTGCGGATCGGCGCCGCGGATCGCAACCACGACCACATCCCCAAGGCGCGCAATTCGGGAACGTCCCCGGGAGGGAATGCCAATCACTCTTAGCTTTTTCGCGCCGGAATTATCGGCAGCGATGAGCATCGTTTCACGCTGAATCATTGTTTTTTCTCCTTTTTACTCTTCTTAACAACCGGCTTCTCCACTTGAACGGCCGCCTCAACCGCCTTCCCATCCAACGAAATCACCTTAAAGTGTTTGCGGGCGGAGAGCGGTTTGGTTTCTTCAATGGAGACCGTCTGGCCAACCTGAGCCTCGCCCGTAAAGTGGGCTAAGTAGCTTTTGGAGACCTGAACCCGCTTTTTGTAACGGGGATGATGGAAGGTTCTAACCACTTCCACCCGCACCGTCTGCGGCCCGGTAATCCCTTTAATTGTTCCTGCTAATACTTTTTTTGGCATTTTACTTTGCTTTCTTTACCGCTTCTTTTTTGCTGGGAGATTTTTCTTCCTTAGGCTGCAGACCGGCTAAAACCTCTTTTTCCTTTAAAAGGGTTAAGACTTTGGCAATCTCCAGCCGTTTCCTTTTAAGCTCGCTGCCATCTGTAAGTTTCCCCAAAGCTCGCGCGCTTTTCAAGCCCGCCAGCTCTTCCCGACTCTTAACAAGCAGTTTTTTAAGTTCGCTCGCTTCTTTTTCGCGAAGTTCCTTTAAATTCATCATGATTTTTTAACAAACTTGGTTTTCACCGGTAGTTTTGCCGAAGCTAAGGCCATTGCTTCCCGCGCGGTCGCTTCCGTCACCCCGGCCATCTCAAAGAGAATGCGCCCCGGACGAATGATCGCTGCATAATGATCCACCGGCGACTTGCCCCCGCCCATCCGGGTTTCGGCGGGCTTTTTGGAAACCGGCTTATCCGGGAAAATACGAATCCAAAGCTTTCCGCCCCGCTCCGTAAAGCTGGTGATGGACTTGCGGGCGGCCTCCAACTGACGGGAGGAGATGTAGCCGCGTTCCGTTGCCTTCAAGCCATATTCTCCAAAGGAGACCAGGCTCCCCCGCTGAGCGCTCCCTTTTAATCCCCCTTTAAATCCTTTGCGGAATTTTACTTTCTTTGGCAAAAGCATTTCTTACTCCTTTCCCTCCTTCTCTCCGGTTGCCACCCAAACTTTAATCCCAATGGCACCATAGCGGGTGCGGGCGGTGGCTTGGGCGTAGTCGATGCTGGCTCGAAGAGTCGAGTGGGGCACCGAACCCTTTTTGTAAATCTCGTGGCGGGCAATGTCCGATCCGCCGATCCGTCCCCCAATCTCTACCCGAATGCCCTGGGCTCCCCGGGAAATGGTTTCCTCAGTAATTTCCGTCATCGCCCGCCGATAGCGGCGGCCGGCCCGCTCCAAAACTACCGCAATCCGTTGGGCCAAAAGAGGAGCGGAGATCGCCTGTTCCTTCACATCCTGCACCTCCAACTCCAGCTGACCGGTTACGATTTTAGATAAATCGCCCCGCAAAATCTCAATCCCGCTGCCGCCCCGGCCGATGACCAGCCCCGGCTTGGAAACAAAAACCGTGACCTTAACTTTCGTCCCGGAGCGCTCAATCTCCACATCCGCCAAACCCGCTTCCGACAAACGAGTACGAAGGAAAACGCGGATCTTGGCATCCTCCGCCGCAAAGAGGGCATAGTCGCGCTCGGAGAACCAGCGCGAGCGCCAGGGCAAAAAGCTGCCGGTTCGCAGTGATCGGGGACTAACTTTTCTTGGCATTTTCTTTCTTTTCCTCCTTCTTAAACGTGCCGATCCCGATTTCAATATGGCTGGAAGCCGTGGTCTTTAAACCCCGGGCCCCGCGGGGCTTGGTCTCCAAGGAACGCTTAAAGATCGGCCCCTTATCGGCGCGGGCTTCCGTCACAAACCAATTCTCCAAACCCGAGGAGATCTTGGCATTGGAAATCGCGCTCTTTAAAACTTTCAAAGCTTCCCGGCCGCCCTTTCTCCCGCTGAATTTAAGAATGCCCTGAGCATTCTCCAAATCCTTCCCCCGAACAAGATCCAAAAGATCGCGCACCTTGGTGGGCGCCACCTTCAGATAACGGCCGCGGGCTTTAAACTGGGTCGCCACTTTGGCTTTTTTGAATTTTCGAAATATTTTTCTCGGATTTGCCATTTTTAAACTCTCCCCTCCGAAACCGAGGACTTCATACCCTTAGTCCCGTGCTTTTTAAAGGTGCGGGTCGGAGCAAACTCCCCCAGCCGGTGCCCCACCATCCCTTCCGTGATCTTGACCGACACATGCTTTCGCCCGTCATGCACTGCAATCGTCAAACCCACCATCTCCGGGGCCACCTGGGAAGCCCGCGACCAGGTTTTAATCGGCTCAAAGCTGCCGGATTCTTTGGCAGCCAAAACCTTTTTCATTAATTTTTCGTCAATAAACGGACCTTTTTTACTGCTTCTTGCCATTTTTAGCGGTTCCTTCCTTTCACAATATACTTACCCGTATGCAAACGCTTTCTGGTTTTCTTTCCCAAAGTCGGCTTGCCCCAAGGAGTCTTCGGCGAGGACATCCCGATGCCCGATCTTCCTTCTCCCCCGCCGTGGGGGTGAGAGCCGGGGTGCTGGGCGACACCGCGCACCGTCGGCCGAACTCCCAGATGCCTCTTTAAACCGGCTTTGCCGAGTTTGCGAAGTTTTCTTCCTTCTCCTGACAAGCGGCCGACCGTAGCCCAATTATCTTCCAAAATCCGCCGCACTTCCCCGGAGGGCATCTTTAAATGCACGTAGCCGCCTTCGCGCGCCGAAACAACCGCAGCACTCCCGGCGGTTCGCACCATTTGCGCTCCCCGTCCCTTCATCAACTCCACATTGTGAACCTCAGTTCCAACGGGAATTTTGTGAAGCGGCAGGGCATTCCCCGCCTTGATAGGCGCATTCTCCGCGGCCAGCAAACCGTCTCCCACTTTAACACCCGCCGGCAAGAGAATATAGCGGCGCTCCCCGTCCGCGTAAAGCAGACGGGCTAAGGAAGCGGAGCGGTTCGGATCATACTCCACCGCTTCAATTTTGGCGCCAATGCCCCGCTTATCCCGCTTAAAGTCCACCAGCCGGTAAAGCCTTTTGGCCCCGCCGCCCTTATGGCGGGATGTTATCTGCCCCTGGCTTCTTCCTAAGCGTCGTTTATAGCCGATTTTTAGTCGTTTAATGCTCGTCATGTTTATTTCTTCTTCTTGGGCTCCTCGCTCCCGCCAAAAATTTCAATCTTACCTTCCTTTAAAGTCACAATCGCCTTCTTCTTGCCGGACCGCACTCCCTCCACCGGCCGCTTATTTTTGCGGCGCCAGGAGGTTTTCTTGCCGGCGGCCTTGGCGATGGCGATACTGCCGACCTTAACCCCTTTGTAAAGGGCTTCAACCGCCTGCTTTACCTCCCCCTTGGTAGCGGAAGGAACAACCTCAAAAATATATTTTCCGACGGTGGCCAAGCGATGGCTTTTCTCGGTTACCAGCGGTTTTTTAATGACATTTAATGTCTTCATTTCTTTACCTTCTTAATGACCTTTGCTTTTTTCGCCGCGGGCTTTTTCTTCACCACTTTTTTCTTCGGCGCTTTCGCAATTTTAACTACTTTGGGTTTCACTGGTTTTGCCACAGTTGCCGTTTTGGCTTTTCCGCTCAAACGATTCTCGAGGACGGTCAAGCCGTCTTTGGTAAAGATAAGCTCGCGGGATTTTAAGACATCATAAGCGTTTAAATACTGCGCCGACTGGATTTGCGCATTTTGAATATTCTGAAGCGACAAGGCGGCATTTTTGCTTTCCTCCCCCACCACCAAAAGGGGTCTTTCCGCACCAAGTTTCTTAAAAAGAGCAACCGCTTCCGCTGTTTTAGGCTTAGCCGGGGCAAAATCAGCAATCACAAAAATCCGGCCTTCTTTGGTTTTCTGGGAAAGAGCGGACTTTAAAGCCAGCTCTTTAATCCGTTTGGGGATCGAAAGCTCAAAAGTGCGCGGGCGAGGACCAAAGGTAATTCCTCCCCCTACCCAAATCGGCGAGCGGGTGGAGCCGTGGCGAGCCCGCCCCGTCCCTTTTTGCGCCCAGGGCTTGCGGCCTCCGCCGGAAACTTCCGAACGAGTCTTGGTGGAACTCGTCCCGGCCCTTTGATTTACCTGATAAACCCGCACAAACTGCCGCAAGGCGGTCTCGTTGGGCTTGATTTCAAAAATCCCCTTCGGAAGTTCCGCCTTGGTGGTTCCTTTTGTTCCTTTTTCGCTGTAGATATCAACCTTCATTTTGCTTTTCTTCCTTCTTCTCTTCAACTACTTTCTCTTCTTTTACTTCTTCCTTAATCTCCGCTTCCTCAGCCGGTTGCGGTGCTTCTTCCGCCGTCTTCTCAACTGGCTCGTAGGACAAGGTAAAAAATGATCCCCGCGGACCAGGAACCGGGCCGGAAAGCTTCACAGTTTTCTTTTCCTCATCCATCTCCACCACGGTTAATCCCCGCAGTGTAACCTGCTCTCCTCCCATGCGCCCGGCCATTCTTTTTCCTTTGTAGACCCTTCCCGGGGTAGTTCTTCCCCCAATCGAACCGGGTGAGCGGGTTTTGGTGGAAGCCCCATGGGAGGCCGGTAATCCTGCAAAACCGTGGCGCTTCATGACCCCCGCAAAACCCTTGCCTTTGGAAGTTCCCACCACTTTAACTGAAGAACCGGCCGCTAAATCGGCCGGCATTTGGGAAAAAGAAACCTCCGTTACCGGGACAACCTTCCCGGTATCGGTAAAGATTTGCCCCATGCTTAGTTTTTTTGCCTTTACGGTTTTCATCAATTAAAAAGCCGCCCTTGAGCGGCCAAAAAGTCAGAAGAGCTATAAAGCACTAGCCAGCCGTAATTAAGGAATGCGCCTGCCGGCTGCTGTCTGCTGTCTTTATTGAACGCCCGAGCATCAACGGTAAAGATAATAACAGAAGAAAGCCGATTTCGCAAACCCCCTCACCCGCGAAAGCTAATAATATTCCGCCCGCTCCAGCTGGTCCATAAAATAAGTCACCGCCCGGGCCCAGCTGCCGCCGTTTTGCAGGGATATGGGAGCGTAGCGGCTCATGATCTCCTCCACCGTCGTTAGCCCATCATCCAGGAAAGTTTCCCGCAAACCCTTCGCAACCGTGCGGATCCCCTCCTCGTAGGAGGAGAATCCTAAGGTTCCCCGGGAGTGAATGCCCCAGCCCCAGCAGTTGTAGCCACCGGGCGGGATGGTGCGACAGAAGGTCGATTCGGCACCGGAAATGGCGACCAGGAGACGCCAATCCAGTTTATATTGGCGGGAAACCTCCAGAATCAAGTTCGTGTAGGGAGCCAAATCGGAATGGTAGGACAAAAGGAAATTCTTAAGAATTAGAGGACGGGCATCTTCAGCCACGGTACTCTCTCCCAAAACCACCTGATCAGGCGGAAGGCTGGAGAAAAGGGAACCAGAGGGGTTAACCACAATTGCCTCCTCGGCTGAGGAAGCTACCGCCATTCCCCCCACAGAAGTAAGAAGAGCCGCCGAAAGGGCGCTAAAAAATAAAAGTGGCAAAACTAAAAATATTGCTACCCAGGGCAGGGTCTTCATGGCAGGATCGGGGCAGCAATTTTAAACTAGCAAAAACAGGAAGAAAGATGCAAATTCTGCTAAATTAAGATGATGGCCTTGAAGAAAGTCTTTATTCCCAAATGGCAGCGCTGGCTTTTTGTTCCTCTTTTCGTGGTAATTTGGCTCCTCATCACCTACTTGGAATTCTTTAGCGAGGCCGCTGGAGAACTTGGGATAGTTGGCTATTTGCTTTTAACCACGCTTTTCTTGGGATTAGGGACTGCTTTTTGGTTGATGACCGGAGGCAAGCTCCCCGCCTACTACATCGAAGATTAGGAAGAAAATAATTAAAATTATCTGAAATTAGAAGGTAAAGAACGTTACATCTTCACCTCAACCCCCACCCCGGCGGGGAGGTCAAGGTTACTAAGCTCATCCAAAGTTTTGGGAGTGGGCTCGTCGATATCAATAAGTCGCTTGTGAGTTAAAATTTCAAACTGCTCGCGGGATCTTTTATCAATATGGGGGGAACGAATAACAGTAAAAAGCTCCCGGTCGGTCGGGAGTGGAATCGGGCCAATTACCTTCGCACCAGTTCGAATCGCGGCGTCCACGATTTTCTCGGCGCTTCGATCAATGACCCTCGAGTCATAAGCTTTTAAACGAACGCGAATTCTGCCTCTGGTTGCCATAATTTAACGTGCTTTAAGGTTACTTGATAACCTTCGAAACGGCCCCGGCCCCGACGGTGTGCCCACCCTCGCGGATCGCAAAGCGAAGGCCTTCTTCCATCGCCACCGGCTGAATCAATTTAACGGTCGCCTTCACATTATCCCCGGGCATAACCATCTCCACATCCTTGGCCAAAGTCACTTCCCCAGTTACATCAGTAGTCCGCACATAAAACTGTGGCCGGTACCCGGAGAAGAAGGGCGTGTGGCGCCCGCCTTCCTCTTTGGAGAGAATGTAAATCTCCGCTTCAAACTCGGTGTGAGGGGTAATGGAACCGGTAGCGGCAATGACCTGCCCGCGCTCAATGTCCTCGCGCTCGGTACCCCGAAGAAGAATTCCAACGTTGTCCCCGGCTTGAGCCTCATCGAGGGACTTTCTAAACATCTCAACTCCGGTCACCACGGTTTTCTTGGTGTCCTTAAGTCCTACCAGCTCAATCTCATCCCCAACCTTAATCTTGCCTCGCTCGACTCTTCCGGTTGCCACGGTTCCTCGTCCTTTAATGGAGAAGACATCCTCCACCGGCATGAGAAATGGCTTGTCCAAGTCCCGGGTGGGGGTGGGAATGTACTCATCCACCGCTTTCATCAGCTCCTCAATGCTCTTTAGTCCCTCGGCATCGCCTTCCAAGGCTTTCAAAGCGGATCCGCGAATCACCGGCACTTCATCGCCGGGATACTCATACTTTGAGAGAAGCTCACGAACCTCGACCTCGACCAAGTCGATCAGTTCCTTATCGTCAACCATATCGACCTTGTTGATGAAAACGACAACCGCCGGAACATTGACCTGGCGGGCCAAAAGAATGTGCTCGCGGGTTTGGGGCATTGGCCCGTCCGGTGCGGAAACGACCAAAATCGCTCCGTCCATCTGGGCGGCCCCAGTGATCATGTTTTTAATGTAGTCGGCGTGTCCCGGAGCGTCAATGTGAGCGTAGTGGCGGGCTTCGGTTTCATACTCAACGTGGGAGATGGAAATGGTAATCCCCCGCTCTTTCTCTTCGGGGGCTTTATCGATATCTTCAAATTTCTGAAACTCCGCCAGGTTCTTGGTGGATAAATATTTGGTAATCGCGGCCGTCAGGGTAGTCTTCCCGTGGTCAACGTGACCGATGGTTCCCACGTTTACGTGGGGTTTGGTTCTTTCAAATTTTTTCGCTGCTTCTGCCATGTTAATTTAAGGATTTAACGCTTATTGATAATAAGCACTCTTTCGGAACTTGTCAAGATTAGCTTACCAAATTTAATTTGTCAATCACTTCGGGTAGAAAGATGCAGAAATAATTTTTCAAATCTTCCCTGAGTGGTACTGCTCAAGATACCAGTACAAATCATTAACATTGATATCCCAACTTTCTCCTGGTTCAATTTCACCCGTAGATTTTAATTCGAGAAAATATGCCTCTGGTGTTACATCCACAAGGTAAATATTGGGAAGCCCATTTAACTTTTCATAATCGGAAACATCTATTGCCCCTTTAAAACTAATTACACCGTTTAAACCTAATCCGTCTAAGCCACTCAACGCGAGGCTTTGTTTCATTTCTTCAAAGGCTTTCAGAGGATCTGTGGTTCCACCTAATGTAATTTTCTGCCCGGAGGAATCGTAGGCTCTCATTTCGAATGATTGTAATGAAATACTATTTACTTTTAAGAAATCGGTAAACCTATCTGGTGATTGGGGGGACGAAAAAGTTACAACAACATTTGCTTTAGTAACACCATTTAAACGCAAAATTCCCAATTTCTCAATAGCGCTATTTTTATAGGATTCCAAATCAGTCTTAGACTGGATATTCTGTTCTACAGTAAAGTTACGTTCCGGTGTACTATCTGCAAATACAACTGAGGATAAAACAGTAAAGCAGTTAAACATTGGGAAGTTTTTCATAGCTCCGCTGGAAGTGTAGTTACGCGTATACAGAAGGTCGTAATGAGCAGTATTCCATTCTAATAACTGGAAATTTGATAACTGAGAAGTGAAGTACATTTGGCCAGTGCCACTTCGAACTCTTCTCCATTGCATAGTGGTGAAATAATTTGTTCCCGGGGTAGGAAAACTAAGATAGTCTGATGTAATCTCAGCCTCCTCAGCGGATGTGTTGCAATACCAAGTATCGTTGTCTTGATCATAATCAGGATTTGGAAAATTAGTCCCCCAATTCCCGGTAGAAGTAAAGTGTTCGCTAGAACAAGAACCTGCCCCATCTGTGTTGTCTTGAGTATAGCGGTGACCGCTGTTTTTTATATTGTTAGCACTAGTTGTATTCCACCTAAGAAATGTAGTGTCGGTGTAATAGTAACTCCCTGAAATGTAAAAACCTGGACTGTAGTTATCAGGTACCCAAATTAAATCTTTTCCCGAGGTCCAATCATTCGAACTGCTATGGGCAGAAACATTTGGCCTTAAATCTTTGGATAAAACAAAACTTAAAATCCCGAGGAGGATTAAAGAAGACAAAACAACAGTAAATAGTTTACCGCGTTCCATTTATAACTTTATCTTACTAAATTAACCGCTTAATTAAAATTGTCAGTCCCCAATTCCACCCTGTGGACTACTTAAAAGTTGTTGAACAATGCGAAAAGCGTTAGTACCATCTGTAATGTAATAAGTTCCGGGTTTAAACACTTTTTCTTTACCTATGGTCAACGTATAAATAATCAAAGAGGTGAACCACTCATTTCTGATTAACCCATATGTATATAAGGAATGTGAAGTGGTCGTAATTATATCGTTACGACCAGGACTTCCAGAAGAAATAACAATCGGAACACTTTTCCCCGTTGATTCCTGGGGAGGAGTCACTTGATAAATGAACCAACTTGTAATTAATAGAAAAATAAAACCTACAACTGCAAGAAAGATTTTATTCATTTTAATCTTACAAAGTATTTTACCTGAAATAAAAATCCGCCCATTAAAAATCGGCTAATTTGCTCACTTTCCCCCGGAAATAACCTTAGCCGCCACACTCTCCGGCACCTTCTCATAGTGGGAAGGCTCCAGGTTGAAGGAACCGCGCCCTGAAGTTAAGGAGCGAATCGTAGTGGCGTAACCGAAGATTTCGGATAAGGGAACGGCAGCTTTAATGACCTGAGCGTTCCCCCGCACCTCGGTACCGGCAATTTGGGCCCGCCGGGAAGAAAGATCCCCCATCACTTCTCCCAGGAACTGGTCCGGAATAATGACCTCAATCTTCATAATCGGCTCCAAAAGAATCGGCTTGGCCTTCTTGCACCCTTCCCGGGTGGCCTCCGAGGCGGCAATTTGGAAGGCAATATCGGAAGAGTCCACCTCGTGGAAGGAGCCGTCGAACAAGGTCGCCCGCACATCCACCAGCGGGAACCCCGCCAAAACCCCTTTGCCAAAAGCTTCAATAACACCCTTCTCAACCGAGGGGATAAACTCCCGCGGAATCGCACCCCCCACCACCTTGTCGACAAATTCCACCCCGGTTCCGGCCGGCAGAGGCTCAATGTCCAAGTAAACGTGGCCATACTGCCCTCGTCCCCCGGACTGGCGGATATATTTGCCCTCTTGGCGCACTTTGGCGGTAATCGTTTCCTTGTAAGCGACTTGGGGTGCCCCGACAGTGGCCTCGACATTGAATTCCCGCTTCATCCGGTCCACCAAAATTTCCAAGTGGAACTCCCCCATTCCGGAAATGATGGTCTCTCCGGTTTCATAATTGGCGGAGATCTTGAAAGTCGGGTCCTCTTCGGCCAACTTGCGCATCGCCTCTCCAAGCTTCTCCTGGTCGGCCTTGGTCTTGGGCTCAATCATGACGGAAATGACCGGTTCGGGGAAGGAGATGCTTTCTAAAACAATCGGATTCTTTTCATCGCAAAGCGTATCCCCGGTGGTGGTTTTGGCCAAACCCACGACCGCCGCAATTTCCCCGGCCGAAACATCCTTAATTTCCTCCCGGGAGTTGGCGTGCATCAAAAGAACGCGGCTAGCCCGCTCCCTTTCCCCCTTGGAAGAATTTAGAATATAGGAGCCGGAAGTCAGCTTGCCGGCATAAACGCGGATATAGGTTAGTCGCCCCACAAAAGGATCAGTCTGCACCTTAAAAGCCAAAGCGGCGAAGGGCTCTTTCTCTTCGGTTGACCGGGTAACCTCTTGCCCTTTAAAGTCGACGCCCGTAACCGGCGGGGTGTCCAAGGGCGAGGGCAAATAATCTACGACCGCATCCAGCACCTTCTGCACGCCGATATTCTTTAAAGAGGAACCGCAAGCGACTGGGAAAACCTGACCCGTTAAAACCGCTTTGCGCAGGGCCTTCTTCAAATCCGCCAGCGTAATCTCTTCCCCGCCCAAATACTTGTTCAACAATTCCTCATCCTCTTCGACAATTGCCTCAATGGTTTGGGCACGGTATTTGGCTAGGGAGTCTTTCGACTCGGCCGGAACCTCCCCTTCGACTACCTCTTCCCCCATCTTTCCCTTAAAGGTATAGGATTTCTGCTCCAGCACATCCACGACTCCCGAAAACTCGCCTTCGAGGCCAATGGGGAAGTTTAAAATCACGGTTTTGGCGTTCAACTTTTCCTTAATGGAAGCCAAATCCTCAGCAAAATCGGCGCCGACCTTGTCCATCTTGTTGATAAAGCAGATGCGGGGAACATGATATTTGTCGGCCTGACGCCAAACCTTCTCGGATTGGGGCTCCACCCCTTCCTTACCATCAAAAACCACAACCGCCCCATCCAAAACCCGAAGGGAGCGCTCAACTTCGGCGGTAAAGTCCACATGGCCGGGGGTGTCGATAATGTTGACCCGATGATCATCCCAAAAAGTAGTAGTGGCGGCCGCCATAATGGTGACGCCGTAGAGAACGCGCTCGGTGGTGGTGGTTTTTCCGGCATCGATATGAGCAATAATCCCGATGTTGCGGACCCGATCGAGGGTTGCTTTAAAGCCGGCTTTTGCGGAAATCTTATCTTCAGCCATTTTCTTTATCTTATCTAAAGACCGAAATATCTTACCAGAGAAACAACCCCGGGGCAATAACTACCTCCCCTTTCTCGCTATAATTTCATCAAGGAGGTGATGAAATGGTGATTTTAGTCGGTGGACTTTTAATTTTCCTGGGAGTCTTTTGGCTCCTTACAAACTTAGGCCTGATTTCGGCAGAGTTTTGGAGCGTCTTCTGGCCGGTTTTCATGATCCTTTTGGGAATCAAGGTGCTTCTGGTTCCCGCCAAATGGCGGAAATTCTGGCACGAGAAGCTTCCCTGGAATATGAGCAAGAAAATCAGAATCGAGTAAGTAAGAAGGAAGGGCTCTTTCTTAAACCGCGGGAGCTTTAAACAAAAGCCCCACCAAGTAGCCCACCAGTGCGGCGATCATCCCAATGATGGTTACCTCCAACCCCACCCGCAGCAATCCCAGCTTAAGAACCCGGGCTTTGTAAATTCCCAAAAAGAAAAGAGCCACGGCCGAAACCGAAACCGCCACCCAAAGCGCCGTAGAAATCGGCAGGAAAATAAAAGGCAGAAGCGGAATAAAAGACCCTAAAATCGCCGAAACTCCCACAATCAAAGCATCGAGTACCGCCCGGTGCCCAAAGACCGCGGAGGTATAAGCTACCGCCGCCATGGAAAAAGACTCCGCAAAAGTAGCGGCCAAACCGGCTGCAATCGTGAGCCGAGAGTCACCGGAAGCTGCCGCCACCCCCGCCGTTACCCCCAAAACATTCACCATCCCATCCTGCCCGCCTAGGATAATGTCGCGAAGATCAAGCTCTCTCCCCCGCCCGTCTTCAATTTGATCAATTGAGGTAATTTTTTCCATCAGTGGTAGTTCTTCTCCCCCGCCTCAATGGCAACCTTGAGCCAGTTCTCCAAGGGCGGCAGAGGACAGGAAAAGTTGGGACTGTAGGCGCAGTAAGGGTTGTAGGCGAAATTGAAGTCCAGGACAAACTTCCCCTCCTTCTCCTCGACCTCCAAATACCTTCCGGCCCCGTAGGTTTCTTTCCCCGAGGTCGTATCCCGAAAAGGCAAGAAGTAGCTGCCGCTATCCGACTGGTAAAGAGCCAGCTCCGCCGGCTGTCCCCCAACTTCAAACTTGAGCTTCCCCACTTTCTGGTAAGTGCGCTTTTCCCCGGTTGAAGTTTCAAACTCCAAAGCTTGGGGCGGTACTTTCTCCAGCGGAATTTCAAATCTTAAAGACAGGTTTTTCTCGAAGTATTTAAGACCCGCAAAAGTGCTCAACTCCTCGGTTGGGATCGGAGATTCATGCCCTGTTTTGAAAAATTCGTCCTTGCGCTTTCGAAATTCCGCTAAATTTTCGGCCATCTCAAAACTAAAGTAACATAAAATTTGCCATCCAAAAAACTAATTTGGTAACCTAGGAAAGTGCCAAAACTATTCACCACACTTTTGACGCTCGCCATCTTACTTTTTGCGGCCCTGGCTTTAAACCTTAATCCTCTAATTGCCCAGGAAACTAATGCGGATGACATTCCGGCGGCAACTTTAGCACCCGACAGTCCTTTCTACTTTATTGAACAGTGGCGCGAAACGATTGAAAGCTTTATTACCAGTTTTCGCAGCCGCGAAGATCAGGCCAATTTGGAGTTGGAATTTGCCCGCCGCCGCGTGGCGGAGATGCGCCGGCTCGCCAATCTTTCCGGACAAGAGGAGCGGATTGACGCCCTGCAGGAACGCTGGCAGGTGCATATTGATAGGATGCAAGAATTAGCAGAGCAGATCAGCGAAAACCGGGAGAACGTTAAAGAAAGGTTCCTAGAGCAAATGGACCGCCACCGGGCCGTGATGGAGAGGGTGAGAGCCCAAGTTCCAGAGGAAGCCCAAGATGCAATTGACCGGGCGATTGAAAATTACGAAACCAACCGCGCCCGACTTCTGGATAACTTCGAAGATACCCGCCGGGAGGATTTGGAAGAGCGGCTAAAAGAGCGCTTAGAAAACATGGTGGAAAGATTTGAACTTCGCCGGGAACGCTTCCGCCAGCTTGAGGAATCCAACCAGTAACCCATTAAGCTAGAATTACCCTGTGATTAAAGCAAAAAGACTGGTAAAAAGCTTCTCCCATGCTCTGCGGGGTCTAAACCATACCCTTTTCTTTCACCAAAATTTAAGAATCCACACCTTGGTGGCCGCTCTGGTAATTTTCCTGGGTTTTCTTTTTAAAATTACGGCCTTGGAATGGGCGGTGGTTTCGGCGGCGATTTTCTTTGTGTTGGTGGCGGAAATGGTTAACACTTCGATCGAAGAGATAGTGGATTTGGTCAGGAAAGAACACCACAGCCAAGCCCGCATCGCCAAGGATGTGGCGGCCGGGATGGTGCTTTTGGCGGCTATTTTCTCATTAGTAATCGGCTTAATTGTCTTTCTCCCCTACTTTCTTAAATAAAAAAGCGCCTTAGTTTCCTAAAGCGCTAATCAAATTAAACCCTACCAACGACCTCACACCCACATCTTTCGCAAATATAAAGAAACGCCCGATCCCACAGTCGAATGTTCTCAAGATAATTTCGAATGTCATCACCCTCCTCGCTTATCTTATATGCCCGTCTGGGTTTGGCCGGCATAGGATTCAAGCATTGAGGACAAGTTTCTTTTGAATTAGTCTCTTTTTCCAAACTGCAATGGATACAGATAACTGTAAATTTCTGCACCCGGGAAACACCCTCAACCAAGGATGGAATAATTGTAAGATCCTTTTTTAACAAAAACGAATGTTCACAATTATTTTGGTTATCTTTAATCCATTCCAAAAAAAGATCGACATCGTTCTCCACTTTCTTGGTCATGCTATTGACGATTTTGTCCGCCATACCTCTCTCCTTAAATTTAGTTTGTGAGGTTATTGTAACCTTTGGGAAATTTATTTCAAGTTTAACCTTACCAGCGGAAATGGGCAAAAGCGCGGTTGGCCTCGGCCATGCGGTGAACTTCCTCTTTTTTCTTAACAGCGGCTCCTTCACTGTTGTAGGCTGAGGTCAGCTCTTCCGCCAATCTTTCGGCAAAAGGCTTGCCGGTTTTTCCCCGGGTGGCCGAGACCAGCCAGCGAATCGCCAATGCCTGCCCCCGCTCGGCCTTAACCGGCATCGGGATTTGGTAGTTAGCTCCCCCCACCCGCCGGGACCTTACTTCTTGGGCGGGCGTCACATTCGTTAAGGCTTGAGTTAAAACCAGCAAAGGCTCGGCTCCCAGATTTTTGGAAGATTTCTCCATCGCCTCATAAACCATGCGCCGGGAGGTTTCCTTCTTGCCCGACTCCATAACCTGATTAATCAACTTCTCTACCACGGTCGAGCCGAACTTGGGATCCGAAACCGCGGGCCTTCTCTTAACCGCTCCTCCCCTAGGCATTTTCCGCTCCTTCCGCTGATGCGGCGGCGGCCGGCCGCGCTGCCGCTCCCCCGCTCTGTTTCTTGGTCCCGTAAAGGGAACGGCTTTGTCCCCGTTCCGCTACCCCCGCGGTGTCATAAACGCCCCGCACCACGGTGTACTTGATACCCGGCAAATCCTGCACCTTGCCGCCCTTGACCATCACAATATTGTGCTCGGCCAAGTTGTGGCCTTCACCGGGGATGTAGGCGGTCACTTCCCGTCCGTTGGAAAGCCGGACCCGGGCCACCTTGCGAAGAGCGGAGTTCGGTTTCTTTGGAGTCATGGTACGAACCTGCAGAACCACTCCCCGCTTAAAAGGCGAAGGAGCAATCCGGCGGCGGCGGGCCAGAGAGGAATAAACCTCCGAAAGAGCGGGAGTTTTGGTCTTGCGGATTCCTTTTTTGCGACCATACTTGATGAGCTGCTGAATGGTGGGCATTATTCCTTTTCCTCCTTTTTCTTTGGATATACCTTAGCCCGCTCTCCAGTGGGGATCAGCCGGCCGATAATCACATTTTCCTTTAAGCCTAAAAGCTTGTCGACTTTTCCGGAAATAGCCGCCTCGGTTAAAACGCGGGTCGTTTCCATAAAAGACGCCGCCGCCATCCAGGATTCGGTCTTCAGGGAGGATTTGGTAATTCCCAAAAGGGTATGCTCCACCTTCGTCTTCTTCTGCCCCTTCCCCAAGGCATCATTGGCTTCCTTTAGCTGGGTTTCGGTAATGACCTGGCCCGGGATGAGGCTAGTGTCGCCGGCCTCCATTACTTTAAGCTTGTTAAACATCTGCCGCACGACGACCTCCAAGTGAATGTCATCCAGAGAAATTCCCTGGCTGGAGTAGACCTTCAAGGCCTCATTGACCAAATACTTTTGAGTGGCCGCCAGTCCCACCACTTCCACCATCTTCTTAGGATCCAAGGAGCCCGCCAGAAGCTGGGTTCCCATCTTCACCTTTTCCCCATCCTTCACCAGAATTTCCCGGCCGAAAGGAACATCAAACTCATCCGTCCCCTCTTTGCCAACCAAGAAAAGCCGCCGCTTCTCCCCTTCCTCCACCACTGAAACTTTCCCGTCCTGGCGGGCCAAAATCCCCTCAAACTTGGGAGTGCGGGCTTCAAAAATCTCCTCGACCCGCGGCAAACCCTGAGTGACATCGGTAGAAACGGCAATTCCGCCGGCGTGCTTGGTTCTAAGAGTGAGCTGGGTTCCCGGCTCCCCGATGGACTGGGCGGCAATCAACCCCACTGGCGAACCAAGTTCAACCGGCAAGTTTCTTCCCAAATCCACCCCGTAGCAAGCGGCGCAAATTCCCCCGTGGCTTTCGCAAACCAACGGAGAGCGGACCTGCACTTCCTGCAGATTTGATTTTTCAATCAGATCGGCGGCCTCTTGACTGACAACCTCGTTCTTCTTAACGACGGTCTTGCTCCCCACCTTCACGTTCTCCGCCGCGGTTCGGCCCAAGAGACGACGGCCGAAGGAAACAATTAAGGTCTCATCTTCCCGGCCGATGGTAATAAATTCCTCCGTCTTGCAGTCCTTCTCCCGAATCAAAACATCCTGGGCCACATCCACCAACCGCCGGGTTAAGTAACCGGCGTCGGCGGTTCTTAAGGCGGTGTCGACCAAACCCTTGCGCGCTCCCCGGCCCCCCACAAAATACTCAAAAGAGCTTAACCCTTCGGTGTAGTTGGACAAAATGGGAAGCTCAATAAATTTACCGGTGGGGTCGACGATGTGGCCGCGCATTCCGGTCATCTGCTTAACCTGGTCCCGAGTGGCGCGGGCCGCGCCGGAGTTGATCATCACTTTAATGGGGTTTTCATCCGAAAGCTCATTCCAGGAAAGGTCATCCAATTGGCTGGTGGCATCCGCCCAGGCGAGGCGCGTCATTTCCCGCCGCTCCGCATCCGTGATCAAGCCCCTTCTAAAGTTCTGCTCCACCTCGGCCGCTTTCTTTTCCGTTTCAGAAAGAACTTTGCTCTTGGTGGCCGGCACCACCCCGTCGGTTACTGCCAAGGAAATTCCTGCAGTCGTAGCATACTTAAAGCCTAATCTCTTAATGTCATCAATGAGCTTCGCAACCGTTTCCTCGGTCTCCCGCTCAATCGCCTGAGCCACAAAGCTTTTAACCTGCTTGCCGCCGGCCTGATCATTAAAGAAGCGCAGGAATTCGGGAAGGGCTTGGTTGAAGATGACCCGACCGACCGAAGTTGCCACCGGCTTGCCATTGAGGTAAACCAATACCTTTTCCCGAAGACCTAATTTTCCTAAGGAGTGGGCCAAAACCGCTTCTTCCTCGCTGCCGAATCTCCTCAAATCCGCTTCTTTGCGCTCCTGCTCCTCCTTCGGGATAGAGGTTAAGTAGTAGGTACCCAAGACCTGGCCTTTGTTGGGGAAGGCAATCGGGTCACCGGTTGCCGGCCGCAGGAGGTTTTTGGTTGAAAGGATAAGTCTCTTGACTTCCTCAATCGCCGGCTTGGAAATGGGCAAGTGCACCGCCATTGTGTCCCCGTCAAAATCGTGTCCCCGTCAAAATCGGCATTAAAGCCCGAGCAGACCGAAGGATGAAGCTGAATGGCTGATCCCTCAACCAAAACTGGATAGAATGCTAAAACCGAAAGCCGGTGCAGGGAAGGAGCGCGGTTCAAAAGAACCGGATGTCCCTGAACCAGCTCTTCCAAAATGTCCCAAACATCATCGCTTCGACCGTCAAGATAGTTTTTGGCACTTCTCAAGTTAGAGGCCATGCCCCGCATAAGAATCTCTCTTAAAACGTGGGGCTTAAAGAGCTCCAAAGCCATCTCCCTCGGCAAGCCGACCTGATCCAACTTCAACTTCGGCCCCACCACAATCACCGAGCGGCCAGAGTAATCCACCCGCTTACCCAAAAGGTTCTGGCGGAAGCGCCCTTGCTTGCCGGAGAGGAGATCGGCAAAGGAGCGCAGCACCCGCTTCCCCCGCTGCACTTTGCCCCGGCGGGCCTTGGAAGAGTCGATTAAGGCATCGACCGATTCCTGAAGCATCCGCTTCTCGTTTCTCACAATAATCTCGGGCGCCCCCAGCTCCAAAAGCTGCTTCAAGCGGTTGTTTCGGTTGATAACAGTGCGGTACAAATCATTCAAATCCGAGGTCGCAAAGCGTCCGCCTTCCAGCTGCACCATCGGACGAAGATCAGGAGGAGTGACCGGCAGAACCGTCAAAACCAGCCAAGTGGGGTCAATGCTAGCTTTCTGCAGGCTTTCAATGAAGCGCAGCCGCCGCCTTGCCCAAAGCCGCCGCTCGCCTTTGGCTTTTTCCAAGCGCTCGCGAAGAGTTTCGGAAAGCTTTCCCAAGTCAACTTGGGCTAAGGCCCGCCGCACCGCCTCGGCTCCCATCATCGGCTCAGCAAATTCCCGCAGGTAGGAAGCGGTCAACTCATATTGGCGCTCGCTTAAAATGGATAAAAGCTTCACATTTTTAAGAATATCCAGCCCTTCCCGCTTCTCATCCTTTAAGGCGGTTTTCTTCCCCGCATCCGCCTCCTCGCCAATGCGCTTGTTTAAGTCTTTTTCAAAATTCTCCAAGGCGGTCTTTCTTTTATCCTTATCAAAATCGGTTACCAAATAACGGGAAAAATAGACGACCCCTTCGATATCCCGGGGTGAAACGCCCAAAACAACGGAGATAATGGAAGGAATGCCCCGGAAATACCAAACGTGGGCCACGGGGGATGCCAGGGTAATGTGTCCCATCCGCTCCCGCCGCACCCGCTTGGAAGTTACCTCGACCCCACACTTGTCGCAGATAATCCCTTTAAAGCGGGCCTTCTTGTATTTGCCGCAGTAGCATTCGTAGTCCTTGGTGGGACCAAAAATGCGCTCGTCGAAAAGCCCATCCTTCTCGCTCTTGAAGGTGCGGTAGTTAATGGTCTCGGGCTTGGTAACTTCCCCATAAGACCAATCCTTCATCACCTCAGGGGAGGCGACTTCAATCTTTAAGGCGTCAAATTGTTTAAATGATTCAAAGCTACTCGGCATTTTTTTCCTTCTCCCCCTCAACGGCGGGGGTTCCTTCAGCGGTCGCAGCTACTTCTTCCTCTTTGTTATCAGGAGCGGCTGGGGAGGGCGCTTCCAAAACCGGATTTTGCTTTTGGGCTTCTTGGGCCGCCTGCTCCTGCGTCCACGTCTTCGCCAATTCCTCGATCTCCTTTTCAATGGCCTCCGCGGACTTGGCTTCGGCGGTTGGAGCGGGCGCTTCCTTCTTACCTTCGCTTAAAGGCGTAATGTTGATTCCCACGCCGTTAAGTTCGCGAACCAGTAGCTTGAAAGACTCCGGCAAGGTTGGCTCGGGGATCTCCTCCCCCTGCACAATCGCCCGGTAAGCGGCGGAACGGCCCACCAAATCATCGGACTTGAGAGTCAGCATCTCCTGAAGAGTGTAGGCGGCCCCGTAGGCCTCGAGCGCCCAAACCTCCATCTCTCCAAACCGCTGACCGCCGAATTGCGCCTTTCCGCCCAAGGGCTGCTGGGTAATTAGGGCGTAGGGACCGGTGGAGCGGGCGTGGATCTTATCCTCCGCCAAATGCTCGAGCTTGAGGATGTAGGCGTTGCCCACGGTAATGTCCTGCTCAAAGGCTTCCCCAGTTCGTCCGTCATAAAGGCGGGTTTTGCCGGAAACCGGTAGCCCGGCTTCCTTTAACTCGTTGGCCAAAAAGTCCTCCGGCAGCTTTTCAAAGACCGGCACCGCATACTTTTTCCCAAGTTTTACTCCCGCCCAGCCCAAGTGGGACTCCAATAATTGCCCCAAGTTCATCCGGTTAATGACGGAGTGGGGCTCTAGGATGATGTCAACCGGCGTCCCATCCGAAAGATAAGGCATGTCCTCGGACGGCACAATCTTGGAGATAACACCCTTGTTCCCGTGCAGTCCCGCCAGCTTGTCCCCCACCGTGATCTTTCTCACTTGGGCCACCCGCACCGAAATCTCCTGCAAAACTCCCTCCGGCAAGTCGGCTTCGCCCTTGTTTAAGATTTTAATTCCTACAACCGTCCCCCACTCCCCGTGAGGAACCCGTAGCGAAACATCCCGCACTTCCCGGGCCTTCTCCCCGAAAATGGCCCGCAGGAGCCGCTCCTCGGCGGAAAGTTCGGTTTCCCCCTTGGGAGCGATCTTTCCAACCAAAATGTCCCCGCCTTGAACCTTGGAACCAACCACCGCAATCCCGCTTTCATCCAAGTTTCTTAATGCTTCCTCGGAAACGTTGGGAATATCCCGCGTCACCTCTTCCGGCCCCAGCTTAGTTTCCAAAACCTGAATGCCATGCTCAGAAATGTGGATGGAGGAGAGGAGATCTTCGCGGCGCAGCCGGTCCGAAACGATAATGGCATCCTCGTAGCCGAACCCGTCCCAGTACATGTAGGCGACAGTTAAGTTTCTCCCAATCGCCAGCTCCCCCTGATCGGTGGAAGGACCGTCGACCAAGATGTCGCCCTTCTTAAAAGTTTGGCCGGTTTCCACCAAAACGGTTTGGTTGTAGCAGGTTTCATCGTTGCTTTTAACAAACTTCAAAAGCTCAAAGCGCTTCTTCTTAGCAGTACCTTTATAAGAAACTTCCAAAACCTGTGAATCTGCATAAGTAACTTTCCCGTCCTCTTCCGCCATAATCGTCAATCCCGAGTTGACGGCCAGGTCCTTCTCCACGCCGGTTCCCACGACCGGAGCTTCGGGGTTAACCAAAGGTACGGCTTGGCCAACCATGTTGGAAGCCATCAGCGCCCGGTTAACATCATCGTGGGCCAAGAAAGGAATCAAGGCGGCGGAGGCCGAAACAATTTGCCGCGGCGTCACATCCATCAAATCGGCATTCTCGGCGCTGCCGAAGAAGAAGTTGCTCTTATGGCGAAGCGGAATGCGCTCGTCCAAGATCCGCCCGTCTTTGCCGAGCTTCACCGAGGCATCGGTGACCACATACTTGTCCTCTTGGGAAGCGGTCAGATAAACAATCTCCTTGGTCACGATGGAGCCTTTGGGAGTCTTTTTAATCTTGCGGTAGGGTGATTCCAAAAAGCCCAAAGCGTTAACCTTGGCAAAAAGGCTCATGTGGGTGGTTAAACCGATCGAGGTTCCTTCCGGAGTTTTAACCGGGCAAATTCTCCCGTAGTGGGTGTAGTGGGCGTCCCGCACTGAGAAGCTCGCCCGCTCGGCCGTTAATCCCCCCGGCCCTTTAACGGAAAGACGGCGCAAATGCTCCAAGCCGGATAAGGGGTTAACCTGCTCGTGGTATTGGGAGAGCTGGGAAGAAGCAAAGAAAGAGTGGAGCCGCGCTTCAATCGGACGGGTGGAGATTAAAGCCGCGGGCTTGGGCAGCTGGTCGCGGGCCTGAAGGCTCATGCGCTCCTTAACGACCCGCTCCATTTGGATAAAGCCAATCCGAAGCTGCTGCTGAATAAGCTCCCCGACCGTTCGAACCCGCCGATTCCCCAAATGGTCAATGTCGGTAATTTCCCCGACTCCGTGGTTAAGCTCAATCACTTTTTTAATGGCGGCGATGATATCCTCCCGGCTTAAGAGGCGGTTCTTGCGCTCCGAGGGATCTAAGTTGAGCTCCAGCTTCTCATTCAATTTAAAACGGCCGGCGCGGCCCAAATCGTAGCGGCGAAGATCAAAGAAAATTCGCTCAAAGGTCAGCTTGGCGGTATCAAATAAGGGCGGCTCTCCGGGGCGCACCTTGCTGAAGACCTCCAACAGAGCCTCCTCATAGGACTTGGTTCCGTCCCGCTTTAAGGTTTCGGCAATAAAGGGGCGGTCGGGATCGGTATCGACATCGGCGAAAGCGGCTTTGATATCCTCATCGCGCGTTAAGCCAAAGGCCCGCAGCAAAGTGGTCACCGCCATTTTGCGGTAGTTGGAGATTTTTACAGTAAGGTAGCGGCTTTTGGTGGTGGAAAACTCCAGCCACGCACCGTTTTTGGGAAGAATGCGAGCGGAAGAAAGCGGGGCCCCGGTAGAAGGATCAATAGTCTGGGAGAAGTAAATGCCCTCCGAGCGAAGAAGCTGGTTAACAACCGCCCGCTCGACGCCGGAGATGACAAAAGTTCCCCCGGGAGTCATTTGGGGAAGATCTCCCATGTAAAGCTCTTGACGGACTTTCTTGCCGCTTTTGACTTCCTTCAACTCCGCCGTCAAATACCAAGGCGCGGCAAAGGTTAAGCCCTTCTTAATCGCCTCCCCAATTGTTAAACGGGGACTGCCGAAACGCGGCTTAAAAAAGCTTAATTCCCAGCCGCGGCCGGTATAGTCTTGAATGGGATTAATTTCCTCCAACACTTCCCTAATCCCCTCACTTATAAGAAGATCAAAGGATTCTTGCTGAACAGTGGCAAGATCGGAAAGCGGCAGGAGTTCGGATGTTTTGCCTAACCAGACTCTATTCATGAAGTTATCAAATGATATGTAAGCGCACACCAAAGGCCCGCCTTCGCGCGCTTACGGGAGAACTATTTAATTAACGCAGATAAAGTTACCAGAAGTTACTGGACAAGTCAACCCCCTCGCATCCTATCGCAAATATTTTGCAATATTTTGGTTGTGTTGTTCAAGGGTTTCGGCGTAGCGAACTTCCCCATCCTTACCATGCAGGTAGTACCAGTAGAGAGTCGTGGTTTTGGCGTTGGAAACCGCCGTTAAAGAATCCAATCCGGGATTGCAGATCGGCCCCGGCGGCAATCCCAAGTGGGTATAGGTATTGTAAGGGGAATCGATCTGCAGATCCGCGCGGGTCAAGCCAAGCTTCCACCACCGATCAGTCTTCGCATCATAGCCTAAGGCGTATTGAATAGCGGCATCCACTCCCAAATACCAGCCGGACCGCCAGCGCTTGATAATAATTCCGGCAATCGTGCGCATTTCTTCCAGAGAATCGGTATCATCGGCCGTTTCCCGCTCCACCAAGGAGGCCACGGTCACAATCTGCTTTTGGGTCAGCCCCGTCTTTTGGGCCGCGGCTTTAACCTGATCGTATTTGACCGAGAAGTTGTCCCGCAAAATTTTTACCAAAGCGTTTGCTTCGATATTGACGGGAACAATGTAGGTATCGGGAAAAAGGTATCCCTCCAGCCCCGCCGTCGCCGCGTTAAACTGGGCGGAAAACTCTTGATCTTCCACCGCCAGAGTTTCCAAGGCATACTCCAAATACTGCTCCTTGCGCCAGCCCTCGTAAAAAGTTAAGCGCACGTCAAAGGTGCCGTGCTGGAAAAAATCGGCAATTTGGGCCAGGGAAAAGGTCGGCAAAATTTCGTAGCGTCCCGCTTGAAGATTGGTTGATAAACCTTGCAACCTTACATATAAGGTAAAGATGGTGGCGGAGCGCACAATCCTCTGCCCTTCAAGATTGCGGGAGATGGATTTGACGGACTCCCCCGGCTTAATGACAAATTCAGTTTTTTCTTCAAGACCGGATGGGCGGTTAACTTCCCAATTAAAATAAGCCCAGGCGCCCCCGGCGCTTAAGGCTGCCAAAAATAAAAGCGGCAGAACTAATTTAAAAAAATTCACAACTTCTTAAGTTTAAAGGACAAAGACACGGGTTGCAAAAGTTAGGTTAAGCGGTCTTCTACCCGCCACAAAACGGTTAAAGAAATTAAAGTAAGAAGCGCGGAAAAACCCGCCAAAAGATATTCACCCAAGCCGGCAGCCATACCGATGGCCGCCGTAATCCACAAGGAAGCCGCGGTGGTAACGCCGTGGAGTTTTCCTTGGGCGGAAATAATAACCCCCGCCCCCACAAAACCCATGCCGGTCAAAACTTGAGAAGCAATCCTGGTAGGATCGGCTGATCCATTTCCAAAAGCAACACTCATCGAAATTAAGGTAAAAAGAGCGGAGGCCAAGCTGATCAAAACATGAGTGCGAAGACCGGCTGGCTTTTTATGAATTTCCCGCTCATAACCCACCAAAGCTCCTAAGGCAAAGGCAATTGATAGTCTTAAAATCACATCCCAGCCAACAGTCATTAAAGTTAGGATAACAAAGTAGGAAGCAGTTAGTTAAGCGCGTGCCTGCTCGTCCAAATATTCCTGAAGAAGAAAAGCAGCCGAAGCGGCATCCAGCTCCCGCCGGTCTTTTTTTCTTTTACCAGCTTGAATTAATTTCTGCTGAGCCAATCGGCTAGTTAAAACTTCGGAGCGAAAAAATACCGGAATGCCAAAATCTTCTTCAATCTTCTTCCCTAATTTTCTAACCCTGTTTTCATGCTTTCCCTCCGGCAATCCCAAAACCACTTTTTCAATTCCTGCGTTTTTAACCAAGTTTTTTAACTCCTCATAAGAGGAAACCACACCATAAGGTTCAGCAAAATTGCCTTCCGCCAAAGCCAAGCCAATTCTTTTTTCGCCCCAATCAATTCCCAAAGTTTTCATATCTTTTATGATAGCGAAAAAAGAAAAACCCCCATGGTCAAAATGGGGGATTTTTAAGAGGCATCACAAAGTAGCGAGCCTCGTTAGTTTCATTTTCAAAGATTGCGTTCAACTCCCGGCTGTAGCCCAAAAGTTTTTGTGCAAATTCGCAAGAATTGCCATGGACCGGACAGACCTCGGTCAGAGCAATCGGGACACCGTCTTGGATTTGGTCCCAAGCGCGATTAAAGCATGGATCAATCCCAATAAAAGCAGCTTGATTCCAATCCACTTTTAAGACAAAAATCCAGCGCCGACCTTGTCTTGCTCGCCGAACCGCCCGCTGAATTTTAAATCCTTTGTACCGATAACTACTGGTAATGTCCACCCGTAATTTCTGCTTATCCTTATAGATAAGTAGGTCAAACTTACCAAACCGGTCAAAGGACTCATTTGATGGCTGAACCGAAAATACCTTCCGGCCGCGTTCCTCATTAAACAACCCGGCCCGAAAGGCGAGGGCTAAAATCGAGGCCTTTTCGGCCGGATTTCTTGAATGGCTTGAAATGACCATTATCTTCCTCCTTTCTTTAAGTAATTTTTATTTTATCCTGGAAGTCAATACTCCCAAGCGTTATTTCGCTAATGTAATTTTACTCCTAAATAGATTATAGGTCAAATGAAGATGCGGTTTTCTGATATTATATCCGTTAGTGGATTCCCCAAAAGTTATCCTCAAAACATTAAAAAGCGCAAAAAACATCATTATCCCCCTCCATCTTCGCCCCGATGGAGACATGGTCGGCAGCGCCTTGGCTTTTTATCACTTTTTAAAGGACCAGGGGAAAAAGGTGATAATGGTGAGCGCCGATCCCATCACACCCGAGCTTTTATTTCTGACCGCAGCTAAGCGGATTAAAATCCAAGACCCGGTCAAACTTGATCTGGAAAAATTCGAGGTAATGCTACTCTGCGATAACGGCGATGAGCACCGTTATTCAAAGCAGGAGAAGGTCTCCCTCCCCCCTAAGATGGTCGTGATTAATATTGATCATCATGACTCCAATGTAAGTTTTGGAGATTTAAACTACGTTGACAAAAAAGCCGTTTCCGCCACCCAGGTAATTTATGAGATTTTTCGCCTGTCGAAAACTCCGATTTCCCCCACTGTTGCCCAGTGCCTGCTAACCGGTCTTTACACCGACAGCAATTCCTTTACCTCTTCCAAAACCTCCGACTCCTCTTTAACAGCGGGAGCTGAACTGGTAAAACGAGGCGCCCAGCCTCAAAAGGTAATTGAAAATGCTTTTTGGAGCTGGTCAACGCAAGCTCCGCTTCTCTGGCAAATTATTTTGGATAACTTCAAAACCCGCAAAGGCGTCGCCTACTCCTTTATCAGTGAGGAGGAAAGAAAAAAGGTTAAAGCGACTTTGGCCGAAGTTTCGGCTGCCAAAGCCTTTGCGGCACAAAATTTGATGATGGCTGTTCACAAGATCCGCGCTTCCATTGTTTTTGTAGAGGAAAATCCCCAACTCATCCGGGTATCGCTTCGATCAAAAGGAAGATTTGATGTCGGTTGGAAAAGAAAATTGGTGAAATAACCCACTACTTCGCCCACATCCCAGCGGGGATTATTAAGCTGAAAGGAGCTTTAAAAAAGGGTGCCACCATCCACGTTAAAGGCGCCACCACCGACTTCACGCAAACGGTTTCCTCTCTCCAGGTCGATCACAAGGATATTGAAAGCGGCAAGAAGGGTGATGAGGTTGGCTTGGAAGTAACCGAGCGGGTCCGCGAAGGAGACGAAGTTTTCTTGGTGAAATAGCCTTTAGGGGGTTGTTTCGTTCGTTTCCTCTTCTCCTCCCTCCGGTAGTTCTGTTACCAGATTGATCTTAATTCTATTCACGTTGCGGGGAATCCGCTGCAGGCTCGCCGGCAAGTTCGGAAAAAGGCTAATCTCGTAGCCGGTAATCTCCCCCACCCCGGAAAGGTATTCCTCGGCCGAAGGAATACTGCGGGTGGCCAACTCGGCTTTAATCTTTTCCACATCCACTTCCGGCACTACCTGGGCGGTAATTTTGGCCGTAAACCGCAGCCGGGCGGCTGTTAAGGTCGGATCCAGCGGCTCAATTTCAGTTTCCCCGGCAAAAAGAGTAAAACCCTCCGGCACCAGTTCCCCAATCACCTGAGAGATCAAATTTTGAATATCAGCTCCCAAATAGCTGATGGTCGTGACTTTGACGGTTAAGCTTAAGGAAACGCTGTCGGCCTGCTCCCCGACTGCATGGGAGTAGTCTTGTTTGGTAACTTCCACCTTTAAAGCCGAGGCAATGATAACTTCATCTCCCGTTGCCGTTAGCTCTTCTTTGGCCTTATCCGTTAATTCTTTCTTGAGTTCGGTAAGGAGTTTGCTGCGATCAGTGGATGATACGATCTTAACCTGCTGGGAAGTTCCCCCCGTAAAAGCAGCTGAGTTGACGCCAACAATCGATAGACCGCCGATGCTGCAGCCGGAAACAACCGTGAAAGTCTTTCCGGAAGCCAAGTTATAAGTAGGACCGATCTTTTCCGCGGTGACGGCTACATCCTTGTCCTCAGGGGCGGAGCTGAAGGTTAAAGCCGCATCGGTTAAAAAGATCAAGCCGCTATCGTTTTCCTTAACCTTAGTTCCCTGACCGCAGCTTTGATTAACCGTACTCGTAAAGGTGATCGTTCCCGTGGCTTTTTCCCCCACCGTGGCAGTGCCGGTTGCGGCGGTTGATTTTTCCCCGGACTCCTCGACGCTACGAGTTTTCCCCGGAATCACGCCTTTATCCCCATCGACTTCTTCGGCCTCCGTATCCGCTACAACCGCAATTTCCTTAATCAAGGGGATGGGACGAAGCGAAAGATTAATCTCGGCCCGCGGGAAGTAATAAAGGAACCAGTAGGCAATTCCTCCTAAAGTAATTAATCCTGCTAAGGCGAAAAGGGCAAATCGGCCAATCTTCCCCAGCTTCGGCAAGGTAAATTTTTTCTTAACCTTAATCGGCAGCGCCGCTTTTTCCCCTTGCGGCAAATCCTCTTCCTTCTCCCCAATTTGCCGAACCAAAGTGCGGCCTTTGTTGCCGGCCGTTACCAAATTCAACTGTCGGTTCTCCTTACGGGCCTTGGCTTTTAAAATCTTGAGCATTAAAAGGTTGAAATTCTCCTCGGGGATCTCAACTTTCGCCCCGTCCTCGGCGCCTAAAATTTTCTCCATCATTTCATAAAGGCTCATGCCTCTTCCTCCTCACTTTCCTCTTTAATCCGAAGAGCCACTTGCCCCAAGGACAAGGGCAAACGCTCCTCCGACAAGGAAATTACCTCCGGGGCTACATCAAAGGGATGGTCGCGGGACCAGGGATAGGAGGTCACAACTTCCTGCAGGCCGGGGAAAGCACTCGCTCCCCCGCAAAGGTAGATCTTGGGAGGAAAGAGCTCCACTCCTTCAAAATCGCTTAGGGCAAAGGAAACCGCTTCCAGCCACAAATCCAAAAAGGCGGTGGGATTGCCGTTCTCGACAAAATCCCACCAAAAGCTCTTAGTTTCCATCAGCTGTCCCCCAAAAACCAAAGAGATCTCGGTTTTCGATCCACCCACGTCAAAAATCAGACAGTTCAATTCCCCATCCCCTGCTTCTTTAGCCAAATCCGTAATTAAGTTAAAAGGCAGAGAGCTGAAACCCCAAAGCTCCAATCCTGCCTTTTTAATAAGCTGGGCCCGCTTCTCTTGATAGGAGGCGGTCGCGAAGGAAGAGAAGATAAAAACCTCCAGCTTATCCGCTTCCTTAACTTCGAGAATTTCCGACTCCAGCCCGGTCACTCCAATCTTTTGATCTCCTAAGGAAAGAGAAAGTTCCTTCTCGGCGGATTCCTCGGCCGTATTTTGGGCATGCTTGGCCAAATCCTCGATGCCGTGTCCCGGGGAACCGCGCACCACCGTCGTAAAAGCCGTGGTCTCCGGTCCGCTGGCCCCCACCACCGCCAAAGGTTCCGCTTCGGGAAACTCAGCCCGCAGTTCCGCAACTTCTTCCTTGAACTGGTCTTCAAAATCCTCCTCACCAACATTTAAGCGTCGGGAACCCAGCGCCGAGTAGCTCCCGTCATTTACATTTAAAACGAAAATCTTAGCGACCTTGCCGCCAAAATCAACGGCAAAAAACTGCTGCGGGAATTCTTTTTGCTTTTTAAAAGAAGGGAGTTTCAATTTCATTTTGGCAGGGCTTGGCCGTAAATCCGCCTTACTCCGGCCCCAGCCGATTCTTCCTTAATTATCGCAAAATCACCTATTTTGCCGGTTGCAGTCACATGGGGTCCGCCGCAAAGCTCCTTAGAGAATGCGCTTTTCGGATCGTCTCCCACATGGTAAAGGGAAATTTCCTGCTCCCTCTCATACTTTTCCTTAAACCAAGCCTCCGCCCCCATCTCTTTAGCCTTATCGTATGTCGTTACCACCCGCTTGACGGAAAGATTTTCCTTAATCTTCTCCTTAACCAAGTCTTCTACCTGCTTTATCTCTTCCGCAGTAAGCTTGCGACCGAAGGTAAAGTCGTGGCGAAACTTATCTTCCTCCAAATGCTGGCCGGCCTGGCGAACACTGGGACCTAAGATCTGCTTTAAGGCGGCATTCAAAAGGTGGGCGGCGGTGTGCTGGGGAGCAATCTTGTCTTTCGCCCCTTCCCGCTTCTTGGCAGCGGAACGAGCCCGCTCTTTCTGCTCTTCAAGCTTTTTTTCAAAATCGGCCGTGTTTACTTTCAAACCGCGGGACTGGGCCAACTCTTGCGTCAATTCCAGCGGAAAACCATAAGTGTCGTAGAGAGCAAATGCGTCCACATTCTTTCCCATCTTCTCCAATTCTTTAAGTCCCCGGTTTAAAGTCTGGGAAAATTTCTTCTCCTCATCCTCAATGATCTGCTGAATTTCTTTTTCCTTCTTCCCCAGCTCAGGATAAAATTTCTTATAAAGAGCTATGACCTCCCGCACTGGCTCCGCTAAAAAATAGCCGTTGATATCCAAAAGCCGGCCATGCAGAACCGCCCGGCGCAAAATCCGCCGCAGCACATAGCCTCGGCCTAGGTTAAGAGGAACCACTCCATCCCCCACCAAGAAAACCGCCCCACGCACATGATCGCCGACGATGCGAAGGGAGCGCAGGCGCTCCTCGGATTGACGGGAACCATTTTCCTCCCCAACCCCCGCCAACTTGCTGATGGAATCGAGAATCGGCACAAACAAATCGGTTTCGAAAACATTGTCTTTTTTTTGCAGGATGGAAGCCAATCTATCCAAACCCATGCCGGTATCAATATTTTGCGCTTTAAGTTTGGTGAATCTGCCTTCATCATCTTTAAAGAATTCAGTAAAGACCAAATTCCAGAGCTCCAACTCCTGCCCATTTGGCAAAATGTAGTGGATTTCGGAAGAGGGGCCGCAGGGACCGATTTTCCCCGGCGGTCCCCAAAAATTATCTTCCCGTCCCTGTTCGCGGATTTTAATACCGGGAACCTCCCGCTCCCAAATCTCAATTGCTTGGGCATCGCGGGAAATGCCAGACTCCCCGGCAAAGACAGAGACAAACATCCGTTTGGGATCAAGCTTTAACTGTTCTGTTAAAAAATTCCATGCCAAGGGAATGGCCGTCTCTTTAAAATAATCACCGATGGAAAAGTTTCCAAGCATCTCAAAAAATGTGAGGTGACTTTCGTCTCCCACCTCCAAAATATCAGAGGTTCGAAAGCATTTTTGAATGGAGGTTAAGCGCAAATTCCCAAAATCGGCCAAGGCATCAGCTTCCCCTAAGAAGTAGGGCTTAAGCTGCTGCATGCCGGCGGTAGTTAAGAGAACGGATTCGTCGGTTGGGGGAGGAACTAAGGATGAGGATGGGATTACAGTGTGATCGTGTGAAGAAAAATAATCTAAGAATTTTTGGCGGATTTCGGAGTGTTTCATATCTCAAGATACAGGATACAAGATAAGGGATAAGGGTAACAAGAAAAACAAAAAAAACGGGGAAAGCAAGCGTGGGATCGACCATCGCTTACCTTCCCCCAAAAAGAGGTTCTTCTCCGGCAGCTATCCTGACGGGTGGACAGCCTGCGTTTTTGGCTGTTATTCCCTTCTCCGTACTCTTCCAGGTTGCCTAAATAGATACTACTAGGAAAAAAGGGGGCATTGAGCCTCCAATAAGTAGTTCCTCTCACCAAACGAGAGGCTACTAAAACCAGCAAGAAACCTACCCAACGCGGTTTTTACCAGTTCGGTGGGGGGGGGGCTGCTTGCCTTAGGATGCTGAGCGCATTTGCCAGCACCAGTCTGTCCCGATCCTACCATCGGGACAGGCTGCTGCCGGTGAATGTTAAATCCAGCAGACCACGAGCTTGGCTCCTGGCCTCTTGGATTGGGAGATTCTTGGAACTTTTGAATCTCCCGGGACTAGTTGGCAGTCAGCGCGAAGCATGACTTCTGCCAACGTCGCCCTTTCCTACTTGACTACCACTGGGAGATTTTTCTCCCGATGGAGTCGCCGATGTCGAAAGAAGTTTCAGAAAGCCAACGGAGGAAAGGCACAATGGCGTACTTCGCCAAAAGCACCACTCCAAAGGCCAGCCAAACCAATGGCCAAGTGGTGAAGCCAAAAATTGACTCGGCCGCACCCAAATAACCACTGCGATGACTGGCTACCGCCACCGCAGACATGGTCATCAACCCCAAAATCAAGTAGAGCGAGATTGAAAAAAAGATAAGAAGTGACATCTTTCTCCTTAGAGGTTTTGAATTTGTCAACCTTTTGGAAGACAGAACCTCATCTCAACCTCCGAACAAATTCAGAAATTTAGATGAGGCGACAAGGCAGCGAGTGTTCAACTGCCTTGCCGTTTGCGTGGAGAGAGATCAACTTTCATATCCTCCTCCACATATCCCCGAGCCCACTCCATTATATTTAGGAGTTCGACTCGGTTTACTTGGAATTTTCCGGCGTCCAAGTCACCTGAGAAAAACCTTTTAGGGTCTTTCTCAATCTCCCTTATCAAAAGGAAGACAACATTGTTTTTAATTTCGATAGGATCCCACATGGAATCCTCCCTTCCGAGGACTTTTTCCTCGCCTTAAACCTTGAATATTCAAGAACTAAGGTGAGGAGATTGGGTAGGCAGGAGTGACCAACTCTCGCTTTACCCAATCTCACCGGAAGGAGGAGAAGAATAATGCCATGCGCTTTTTTGTAATCCAGCAAGCGCTTACTGGACAAACTCTTGGACCAAATCGACGAAGATGCTTTCTAGAACACCAAGGTCCTTTTCGCATCCTCGAGCGGAAAGTTCAAGAGTTCGGAAATTTACAAAAAGCGCACAGACATCTTCATATGCACGCTTCTTGTTGACGACTTCTGGGTTACGAGCGGTGGATAAACCGACTCGTTTCCACCCGCGGGTGCGAATGAAAAACCAGAAATCAGTGCGCTCATGCCAATCTTCCTCTTCAGTAGCTTTGGCAATCGCGAAACTGCAATCGAGATTTTGGCCGACGACCTTGCGGTCGACAACCACAATCCCAATTTTAGGCGCCGCCATCAGGAGGAAGTCCTCCGCCTGATGGCCCAAGCTCTGTAGTGCCATCAGACACCTCCTTAAAAGAAAGTAATTTCCCGTAATGGGAAACTCTCCTGAAATTCCCAAGGGATTTGAGGATCTCAGGAGAAAAGTTCGGCTGTGAAAGTACTTTTGGTTTCTGAGAACTGCCTACAGGAAGAGCAGGTGGTCAAGCTCTCTCCTAACTCCCAGGAGCGGGAGAGCAGGTGTCCCTCACCCTCTTGTAGGCAAATCCCAAAAAACAAAAACCCGAGCCCTAAAGCTCGGTTATAAAAGTCGGCCGCTTTGCGGCTGACTAACTTGCTCTAGGTAGGTAAAACAAGTAAGTTGTAAACTAACAATTAAATTATAGGCCACTTTTAACCTTTTGTCAAGTATTATAGGTTTCTTTAACCGTTATACCGACTTCTTTAAAACCCTTCTAACAATCCCGCTAGAACTTCTCTTTCAGCAACCGTTATAATCAGAATTGACCAAGCTTAAATGGCTAAGTACCGTAAACGCAAAATCAAATTAAATCTAAAGGACGAGAGCTTCCAATCCTCCCTCGGTGTTGCTCTTTTGGTTTTTGCCGCTTTGGTAACTCTTTCCTTTTTCGGTCAAGCGGCCGGAGCCGGCAATTTCCTGCAGGATCTTCTTAATAAACTCTTTGGGTGGGGAACTTTTCTGATCCCCATTCTCGCCGCTATTTCCGGCTTAGTGCTTCTGCGCCTTCGCATCAAGATCCCGTTTGTAGAGATCCGCACCATTTACGGATTGGGTCTTTTAACCATTGCCCTTCTGGGATTAATGCACTTCTTTATTCCTGAGGAGAGCGCCCGCTACGAAGCGACTTTGGGCCAAGCCGGCGGATTTACCGGTTTCTACGTCCAGCTCCTGCTTCGGAAGACCTTTTCTTCGGTCGGCGCCTTTCTCCTTTTGGTTTCCGGCGTCGTGGTTGGGACTCTAATTACCTTAAACACCTCCATTGATGAAGCTCTCTTTTATCTTTCCCAGATCGCTAAAAAAATAAAAGAACTTGCCCAGGAATACATTTGGAAGGGAAAGAAGGAAACCGACATTGAAGTTCAGCGCAAATTCCAACAAGTTAAAGAAGAGGAGGAAAAAATCCCAACCAACGAAGATGAGGAATTGATCGAGGTTTCCACCCCCTACTCCTCCCCTACCACCAAAACAGTAGCAACCAAGAGAAAGCTGGAATGGGAATACCCCACCCTGGACCTTTTGAACGACCCGGTTGAAGGCGGGGTGGAGCGCGGCGACATTGAAAAAAATGCCGAGCTTATCGAGCAAACCCTCTCCTCTTTCGGGATCAACGCCCGCGTGGCCGATGTAAACCTGGGGCCAACGGTAACCCAATACGCCTTGGAAGCCGAGCGGGGCACCAAACTATCCGCCATTACCAACCTCTCTTCCGACCTGGCCTTAGCCTTAGCTTCCAAAACCGGCACGGTTCGGATCGAAGCCCCAATTCCCGGTAAATCCCAAGTCGGGGTGGAGGTACCCAACCCCAAGCCGGGACTGGTGACTTTAAAAGAAATTATGAAATCGGAGGAGATGGAAAATAACAAAAGCAAGCTGGCCGTCGCCCTTGGGCGCGACGTTTCCGGCTCTCCCGTCGTGGATGAGCTGGAGCGGATGCCCCACGCCTTAATTGCCGGAGCCACCGGATCGGGCAAATCCATCATGATGCGTTCGATGCTCGCCACTGTTTTGTTTAGGACCTCCCCAGAAGAAGTCCGTCTCATTCTGGTTGATCCTAAGCGGGTGGAATTCTCCGGCTATAACGGCATTCCCCACCTTTTGATGCCGGTAATTGTGGAGCCGGAAAAAACCCTTCCCGCCTTAAAGTGGGCGGTGGGGGAAATGGGCAAGCGCTATAAAATGCTCCAAGATGCCGGGGCCCGCGACATCGAGAGCTACAACGGCAAAGCTGCCGAAAAAATGCCCTATATCCTCATCGTCGTGGATGAGCTCGCCGACATTATGGTGGTCTCCCCCGCCGAGGTGGAAAAAACCATTACCCGCCTCGCTCAAATGGCCCGGGCGACTGGAATTCACTTACTCTTGGCAACGCAACGGCCCTCCACCGATGTTTTGACCGGTTTAATCAAAGCCAACATCCCCTGCCGCATCGCCTTTAACGTAACCTCGCAAGTTGATTCCCGCGTCATCATGGATATGCCGGGAGCCGAAAAACTTTTAGGCAAGGGCGACATGCTTTATCTGCCCCCCGACCGCTCCAAGCCCACCCGCATTCAAAGCCCCTTCGTCTCCAATGAGGAGATGGACCGGCTGATCGGGTTTTTGAAAAACTCCGGCTGGGCGCCTGACTACATTGAGGAAGAGATCCAAACCATGGAGCGGGAAGTAGAAAGATTGGGTGAGCCCACCGATCCCCTCTTTGAGGAAGCCGTTGAGGCGGTCACCCAATATGAGCGGGCCTCCGCTTCCCTTCTTCAGCGCCGCCTCTCCATCGGCTATGCCCGAGCTGCAAGAATCCTGGATGAACTGGAGGCACGGGGAATTGTGGGACCGGCCGAAGGCAGCAAACCCCGGGAAGTCCTTAGGCGTAATTTTGAAGAAATTCCTTAAAAGAAATTTTGCTATCCTGATGTTAGGAGAGAAATTTTACCGTTTTAACTGCCCCAAACCGGTTTAAACAAGAAAGATGACCGACACACTTTTATTGGTAATTATTGCGCTTTTAACCGTGAATGTCCTTTTTGTGGGGATTTATATCGTCTTGGTCTTAAAGGAAGTACGCCAAACCGTTCTTAAGTTAAACCGCATCCTGGACAGCTTCTCCGCCATTTCCAATGCCATCGCTACTCCCATTGCCCAGGCTCCGGGGGTAGTTTCGGCGATTGTGGAGGGAATTAAAGCCGCCAAGTCAATTCAGGAAGTAATGTCGGGAAAAAAGGAGGATAAGCAAAGTGGAACAACCCTCTAACGGCGGAAACTTCAACACCTTCACCATCGGCTTTGTGATCGGGGCCATCTTAGGCGTGCTTTATGCTCCCCAAAAAGGCGAGGAAACCCGCAAAACCTTAAAGAAGCTCTTGGAGCAGCTCTCCGAAGATGCAAAAGATATGGGAGAAATCGCTAAGCACAAGGGCGGGCAGGTAGCCCAGAACGTGCAGCCCGTCGTTGCCGAAATCAAGCAGCAGATCACCCCCATCGTTGAAGAGATTAAGCCCATGGTTGAACCGGTCGTGGAAGAAGTGAAGGATGAGGCCAAGGAAGCGATGGAAGAGATCGTGGAGCCGGCGATGGAAAAAGCCAAGGAAGACTTAACCCAAACCATTGAAGAAGCCCGTCAGGATCTTCGCGAGCGCATTGCAAAGCGCCGTCCCCGCTACTTTAAGGGAGTCTAATTTTAAGAAAAATAAAGAAAACAAAAAAAATCCCCAGTGGGGATTTCTTTTTTTTATCGGCAAAAAAGTCCCGGCAATGACTTACTCTCCCGTAGCCTTGGAGGCTAAAGTACCATCGGCGCTGACTGCTTTCACGACTCTGTTCGGAATGGGAAGAGGTGGTACACAGCCGCTCTGATCACCAGGACTTTTTTAACGATAAATTTATTTGTTATCTGCCGGCGAATTAATCGCCCAAACTGATAGCGGGATACGAAGGTCTAAACGACCTATTAGTGCGGCTCGGCTGAACACATACTAGAGAGAGCTTCCCTCAGAAGCTTTTAACGCCCACAGCGGATAGAGACCGACATTATTGTTACAAAGACCAGCTAGTTTCCTGCTGGTTCCCTTAGTCGCCTAAGGGGTCCGACCATATCTTGTTGCTTAAAGCAACTCCGGCGTATGGTCTGTGAGGATTCTAATTCTTAATATGCGGAAATGATTTTTTCTTTCGAGAACCGTCTTTTACGCGTATTCATCGAGTAAGAAATATTTAAAATCTTTTCCATACCTTCTTTAGTTAGATGCTTTTTCTGCGAAACAAGTTCAATTACTTGCTTAAACTTTTCGAAAGCATCACTTTTAATGATTAACTTCCCCTCAAATAAGGGGAGAATACAGTTTTGTAAACTTGGTAGATCTCTCACGATAAAAGCGAGAGATCTATCGGTTGGGTCATTTTTACTGTTGAGGCGGATATATCCGCACCCTACCCTTCTTTGCAATTCCTCTAAGATTTTTCTCCCCGAAGGGTTCTGAGAAACTTTAAAGAAGTGGATTACTTGCCATCCGGTTTTCGTTTCCCGAGATGGTACAACTCCAACGTAAAACATCCCTTCACCCTCTACAAAACCAACTAAATAATCATCACTAACTTGGTGAGGTAAATAAGAATTAGCCTTTCCTGCTGATGATCTCAAGGAAACCATTTTCACTAGTAACTAAATTATATACTAGTAGGTTGCCATTTAACGAGATTTTCCAGCATATAGCCAGATTTATATCCCAATATTCTCCAAACATTTTGACAAAAAGTTTTGATTTCTCGATTCTCAGAAGTCGATTGGGAAAGACAGCTCGTTGTCAAACTAAAATGTTTCATAGTTTCAACTGTCTTACGACGTTCTGAACCCAGCTCACGTGCCGTTTTAATTGGCGAACAGCCAAACCCTTGGGAGCTCAACCTTCCACAATTACTT
>Ga0076304_104_pt1 | contig 65706 bp, 65 predicted proteins | sample RifGroC1_FD_67988 | JGI IMG/M metagenome (GOLD analysis project Ga0076304, IMG submission 67988) | candidate division CPR1 bacterium GW2011_GWC1_49_13 | reverse complement strand
CTCGGCCATCGCACCAACTCATTAATTTTACCACCGATTTGGCTTATTCCCGCATCTTTAAGAGGCATTTCTTCTGTTAAAATCAAGCTGTGTCTGGCAAACTGAAAGGCTTTCTTCTGCTACTTCTAGTTTTAGGGCTGGTGGGGGTGGTTTACTTTGGGGGCCTAGTCTCTCAGGATGCCGCCCTCTCCGTGACCTCCGACCCCAGCGGGCAGAAAGTTTATTTGGATGAGGTAGAGGTGGGAGAAACCCCTTACTTCTCCGATACCCTTAAAGAGAGTAACCCCGATCTGCGCTTTGGCGGCTTTAACCAGAAGATCAAGCTCACCGCTGGAGCTCTAACGGTTGTGAACTGGGTTTCCGGCCCCCTGGATGTTTTTTCGGGTGGGGAAGTAGTTTGGTTTTCCCCCTCTTCAACCGGCACCGAGCTTTTGGTCATCAGCCAGCCGGGCGGGCAAGTTTATCTGAACGGGGAGCTTTTGGGCGAGTCGCCCCTCTCCAAGCCCTTGGCCGAGGCCGAATATGAGCTGGAGATCAAAAAAGAAGGCTACTTCCCCAGGAAACTTAAGGTCGCGGTCAAAGCCGGCTTTCGCCTGAATGTCTCCGCCCAGCTTCCTTTAAACCCTTTTCCGGACCAAAAGAAGGCCCTTTCCTCCCCCCACTCGAGCTTAAAAGTTTGGAGCCTGGCCAACGGCCACCCCGCCCTTTTGGACGATTACCCCTCTTGGGTAAGGGGAGTAATCTTTTGGAGCGAGCGGGATGAGGATGAAACTACTTACCATTTTTATCTGGCGGGGGACGGCAAGCTTTACGACGGGGAGGGTTCGGAGCTTTCGGTCAGTTCTCTGGCCAAAACCACCGAAACCCGAAACTTGGCTTACCTGGGAAACTCCAATACCTTAACCTCGGCGGCCAGCCGGACTCTAACTTCTCTAGCCACCCGGCTTTATCCGGTCCCGGTTCAAGTGGAGATTTTGGAAACAGGCTTAGGGTATTTAAGGGTGCGCTCGGGTCCCGGAACCAGCTACAGCCAAATCGGCCAAGCTCCGACCGGCTCCAAATACACCTATTTGGGGGAGCAGGGAGACTGGTTCAAGATCTCCTTTGAAGGCAAGGAAGGCTGGGTTTCCAAAGACTATTCCCGCAAGCTTTAAATAAAAAAGCCACCTCAAAAGAAGTGGCTAAAGACCAGTTAAACTTTCTTACCCCATCCAGCCTTAAGTTTCCGTGAGATCTTCTTTTCGATCCGACGCAGAATTTTGCGGCGGCGGTGGGTGCGGTGGAAGCGCTGACGCTCCTGCAGGACGGCCTTTATGTGGCCGTATCCTATTGAATCAATATCGAGTTCAATAAAGGTGGATTCAAGCAGATCTTCATCCGAAAAGCTGCGGTAGTTCTCCACAACCCATTTAGGGACTGGCATCGATTCTCTCCTTTACTTGAATAAGTAGTTGGTGTCCCCATTATAAGGAGGATTAAATCTTTGTCAATAAAAATTAAATTACGTAAATAATGGCAAAAAGAGCGGCCAGCCAAAGGGAAATTGTCAAAAGCAGGGGAAGATCGGTTAAAAGCACCTTTTCCGGCGATTCTCCTTCCTTCTTTTCATAAATGACAAAAAGATAGCGGGCCAACCCGTAAAAAACCACGGGAATGGTGAGCATGATCCACTTGGGGGAGGCTAAGGTCGCCGGCAGAAAGGAAAAGCTTAGCCCTCCTTGCGGAGAGGTTTGGAAGGCAAAGATGGAATAGGAGAGGGCGCTGTAAGAGGCAGACATGGAGATCATTGAATCCAAAAGAGCATCCGGGTACTGGCGCAGGGTTTGGCGGGTTGAAAGCTTTTTGTGCAGTTTGTAAAGAAGGGTGCGCTCGCTCCTTCTTTTTCCAAAAGCTAAAAGGAGGGAAAGCCCGATGACCGAAAGAACGGCCCAGGCCGATAAGGGCGTGGGCAGAACAAAGGCGCCGGAATAGACCCGCACCACAAAAGCGGCGGCTACCCACAAAGCATCCATAATAATGATGTCGCGGATTAGAAAGGTGTAGCTCAACTGAAGCAAAAGGAAGGTAACAGTGCCGGCTAAGAAATACTGATTAAAGTTTGCGCCGGTATAAAACAAGGTGGCGGCGCCGACCAAAACCGCGGTTAAAACCGCCACTAAGGGGGAAAGATTTCCCGAGGCAATTGGCCGCTTCTTCTTAGTGGGATGGCGGCGGTCCTTTTCCCGGTCCCGCACATCATTAATGAGATAAGCGCAGGAGGAGAGAAGGGAAAAAACAACAAAAGCTTCAACTAGCTTGGGCAGCGCCCCCAAATTTAAAATTTCCCCACCTAAGAAAGCGGGGGCAAAGACGACCGAGTTTTTGATCCACTGCTTAGGGCGGGCGGAAATCAGGATGTTTTTCAGAAGCTTGAGAGCTTCCATTGGTTTGATTGTAGCAGTCCAGTTGAGAGGGGGAGGCCATTACCGCTAAACTTTCATCAAGAATGTTCCTCACTCCTCATGTGGCGGTGGCGGTGGCGATTGCCGCGGTGGTACCCAACCCTATTCTTGCGATTCCTTTGGCTTTTTTATCCCACTTTGTCTTGGACATGCTGCCCCACTGGGACGATTTGGGGCTGGGGAAGCTAAGGGAGCGCACGGTTAGAATCCCGGCCCATGCGGCGCGTCTCGTTGTGATGGATGGGCTTTTGGCGGTTTCCTTTGCGTTTTTCTTTATCTACTTTTCTTTCCCCGATTGGGGAATGGCCCTTAATATCGGGGCCTGCGCCTTAGCAGCGCTTTTACCGGATGCCTACTATATCCCCCTGGCCTTCTTCGGTAAAAGATGGGGTTTTATTTTGTGGGTGGTGAGGGTGCAGAGCAAGCTGCAGGAGAAAGCGAAGGCGCCGCGGGCTTTCGGGGTTTTTACGCAGATTTTCGCAATAGCAAGCGGTTTCCTAATAGCGTTCCAGCAAATACTAGTGCGATTGCCGCAAACTTGGCAAATCCTTTAAGGGAGACCGCCGCCACCGCCAAAGCCAAAACGAACGCCCACTCCAAAAGAACAATCTTGGGATGAGAAACCCCGGCTTTTAAGAGCCGGTGGTGCAGATGAGTTTTGTCCCCCACAAAAGGTGATAATCCGCGGATTACCCGGGAGTAAATGACATAGAAAGCATCAATTATGGGAACGGCTAAAACCAGGGTGGCGGTACCGGCCTTGGCCCCGGAAAAAATAGCCAAGACGGCCAGAAGATACCCTAAAAGAAACGCTCCGCCTCCCAAGTAAATTTGGGCGGGGAAGAAGTTGAAAGGCAGAAAGCCCAAGAGGGCGCCGAAAAGAATCGTGCCCAAAATCGCCGTTTCGGGGGTGTTTAAAAGAAGGGAGATCACCACAATCGCCCCCGCCGCAATCGCCCCCACTCCCGCGGCCAGCCCATCCAGCCCATCCAGCCAATCCACCACATTTACCAAGGCAAAGATCCACCCTACCGTTAAAAAAGCCGACCAGACGGAAAGCTTTGTGTGCCAGCTCCCCAGGACCAGGTTTACCTGCCAGCTGTCAAAGCGGATGAAATCCGGCCCCACAAACCCCCTTAAAGGGTTGGTGATAAAGTCCACCCCTACCCCTCCCAAAACCACAATCACGGCCGCTAAGATGTGCCCCAAACCTTGGACCAAGGGAGGGAGGGGATAAAGATCGTCAATTACCTGAATTAGAGTAATAACCGCCGCTCCCCAAACCAGAGCGACGATCTGGGGATTCTGACCGGCAAGCCAGAGGGCGGTAGCGGAGAAAGAAAGGAAAAGCGGCAGGGCGCCCAAGCGGGGTATCGGCTTAACCTTAGGGTAGGGGCCGTGGGGCTGATCAAAGAGCTTGAGCCGCCGGGCCAGCTGAACAGCCAAAGGAGTAATGATGAAGGCGGCGGCGGTGGAAAGGAAAAGCGGGGTCAAAAGAGGGTAGACGACTTCCTCCCCCAAAAGAAGCGGAATGGGGAAGATCCTAATGATCCCCAAAAGAGAAAGAGTCAAAATGACGCTCACAAAAGTGGAAACGAAGGCGGGGAACAAGGCGGCCGGCCGGTCCTCCCGCCGAAGAAGAAGCTCGGCCAAGGAAGCATTTAAAAGGACAAAAAGCAGGGAAAGGAAGGGAACAATTAAAAGAAACCACTTGGGCGAGAGTTGGGAGGTGGTAGTAAAAAGAAGCGGCACCTGATCGGGCAAGGCTCCAAAGGAGAGGGCCAGCGCCGCAAAGCCGGCGGCGGTGGCAAACAAAGCCGCCAAAAATCCGCCCAAGATCAAAGGATCTTTATTAAGTTCCAGTTTTTGATTTTTCCAAGGGAATTGGAATGCCATCTTATTTTTTCCCATCTTGGGCCGAACGTACCTTGGGAGTGGACCAGAACTCCAACCGCCGCCCCAGCATCAAGCGCGTTTCTGCATCAATATAAGGAACGAGCGTGTAGGTTAAAAGGTTTATGATCACCATCGGCCCCTCCAGCCAGCCCCACAGTTTTTTCCACCACGGCCAGGAAGCGGGCATGGGAGAGGTAATTTTGGAGCGAAGGTATGTGACGGGAAGAAGAAAGATAAAAGCGGCGGTTAGAATTACTCCCGTTATTTCCGGCAGACGGTAGCCGGCCGAGGTAAGACGTACTTGGGGATTGGCAATGAATAAAAGCAGAAAACCAAATGTAATCAGGAAGGTGACGGTCCGCCAAATGGTGTACTGCTCCAACAGGTGGTAGAGCTTTAAAAGCTTGGTTCCGAGGGGGATTTTGGTCGTCAAAAAGCCCTTCATGGCGATGGGAAAGGTGACGACCCCCCAGCCCCAGCGTAAGAGCTGCTTGTATTGGGAAACGTGGGTTTTGATAACCCCTTTATCCTGCACGGCGTCGGCAAAGGCCGGAATGTAGAAGTGACTGCCGGAGAACTTGCCTTCCTTCTTCACAAAGGTGCGCCAGTAGAAAGGCGTATCATCCACCCCCAAAGTAGCATCCCAATAGCCGGTCTCGATCAGAGTTGCTAATGGGACGGAGTAGCAGCTCCAGGTGTCTTTGCGGCTCGGTTCCGTGACCCAGGAACCTAGTACCGCCAGGGTGACAGAGTTGGCTTGGATGCGCATTAAAGGCGGGACTTGCCAAATATTGTTATCAAAAAGATAAACCGCGGTTTGGTAGAACTTGTCCATCGGTTCCGGGTCGGTTAAGAAAGCATAGGACATCCGGGCCAAAAACTGAGGATGAATGCGCATGTCGGCGTCCAGTGTCGTCATCATGAAATCCGCGGTATCCATTTCCTCTTCTTTAATCTTTTTAACCGCTTGGCGGGCGGCCCAATTTCGATTGGCCGCCGCCCCGACAACTTCGCTGGGTAAGCCTTGGGGGTGCACAAATGTCCAGAGATTGCCGAGCCGGCCTTGATATTTTTCCTTGATCCGCGCCACATCTGCCAGAACCCGCGGGGCATTTTTCTCTTCGACGGAAAAAGCAATAAAGACGTTTTCGGCCGGATACTTTTGGGCGGCCAGGGAAGAAAGAGAGCCTTCCAAAACTTCATAGGATTCGTTGACGGCGGGAATGACGAAAAGGTGCTTCAAATGCTCAAACCCCCAAAGTCCTTGCAGCTTCCCCAACCAATCTTCTTTTAGCTCCCGTTTATAGCGACGGTAGCCGATTAAAACCCCCACCAAAAGAATGAAGGCCCGGTACACCCAGAAAAGGGCGAGGAAAGTTAAAAAGAAGGCCACCGCCAAAGGGGCCACCCTTCCCAACCAAAGGGGGGATAAAAGGACTAGCCAGGTCAGAAGACCGGGGATAATTTCAAAAGCCCGCTGGAACTTAGCATCGTGTTTTTCGACCAGTTTTTTGATCACCTTAGTATTTTATCCCAAGGAACCTAACTTAGGCGGGGAAAAAGCGGCTGGGCGGGAGTTATTTTCCCTTGGAATTGCTTTTTTATCTTTTCCGCGGTTTCCGGAAGGAAGGGCTGCAGAAGGGAGACCAGGGGAACCAGGTGGGAGATGAGAAGCTTAAGGTCCTTATCCCGATCGGCTCCTTCTTTTTCCCACGGCTTTTCTTTGTTGATGTAACCATCGAGAAAGCCGATTCCCTGCCAAATTAAAGAAAGCGCTTCGTCGAAACGGTAGTTCTTCAGGGCTTGGTGGTATTTTTCGCTGATCTCCAGCTCCCCTTTACCTGCGGTAAATTCCTTCCCTTCGGCCAGTTTGGCGATGCGGGAGACCAAGTTTCCCAGCCCGTTGGCCAGATCTCCATTGTAGGCGGCTTTTAGTTTCTCCTCGGAAAAGTCACCGTCGGTGAAGGGGGAGAACTTGGACAAAAGGTAATAGCGGACGGGATCAGTGCCGTACTTCTCAACCAGGGCATAAGGATCGACCACGTTCCCCAGGCTTTTACTGATCTTTTGCCCTTCTACAGTGAGATAGCCATGGACAAAAATTTCGGAAGGGAGGGGAATCCTGGCCGATAGGAGCATCGCCGGCCAGTAAACGGCGTGGAATCGCAGGATTCCTTTGCCGATGACATGCACTCGCTGGGGATTTTCTTTCCAATACTTCTTAAATTTTTTCCCATCTCCGCCGTAGCCTAAGGCCGTAATATAATTTGTTAAAGCGTCGAACCAAACGAAGAGAGTTTGCGAGGGGTCTCCCGGAACTGGGATGCCCCAACCGTGGGCTCGTTCTTGGGTGCGGGAGATGGAGAAGTCTTCCAGCCCACTTCTAACAAAGGAGAGGACCTCATTCTTGCGGGTTTCGGGGATGATCTTAAGTTCATCCTTCTCAATCAGCTTTTCCAATTGTTTTTGATAGCGGGAGAGCTTGAAGAAGTAGTTTTCCTCCTCCACCTCCTCGGGCACGGTGCCATGTTCCGGGCATTTTCCATCAACCAGTTCTTTTTTGGTTTTAAACTCCTCGCAGCCCACGCAGTAGAGGCCTTTGTAAGTTTTTTTGTAAATATCATCCGGATCGCAGGCTTTCCAGAATTTCTGCGCTCCTTTAACATGGCGCTCTTCGGTGGTGCGGATAAAATCATCGAAGGAGAGATTTAAAACTGCTTTCAGATCTTCAAACCTGGTGGAATTTTCATCCACGAACTCCTTTGTATCTTTTCCAGCTTTCTCGGCGGCCTGCACATTCTTTAAAGCATTCTCATCAGTGCCGGTTAAGAAGTGGGTGTCATCGCCAAGCGCCCGGTGGTAGCGGGCTAAGGCATCGGTTTGGACCGCCTCTAGGGCAAAGCCGATATGGGGAGCGGCATTTACGTAGGGGATGGCGGTGGTGATGTAAAATTTGTTTTTGTTTTCGTTTTCCATTACTTATAACTATCGCTTATCTCCCGAAGTTGCGCAACTTCAAGCCTGCCGGCGACTGGCTTGAAACTCGACCAAAAGGATAATGGCGCCCAAAAGAAAAGCATTTAAGGGAGTGAGGATGGTGAAAAGCTTCATCGCCCCCAAACCTAAAAAGAGAACGCCCAAGAAAAATCCGCGGCGCACAGCCGGGTAGAAAATAATCCGGGGAGTTTTGCCGGTGGTGGCGTGAGAAATTTGGTAGAAGAGAAAGATTCCGGTAAAAAAGATGGCCAGGAAGAAAGTTCCCAGGAAAAACAGGCGATTCTTTAAATCTTGGGGAGAACTGGTTAAAAGAAGGTAAACCCATCCTCCCCAGGCCCCGTAGGCTAAGATGCCAATCAAATAGATCAGCCCCGGCGTGGTGTCGCGCTTTTGGGGCTTTTGGTGGGGAAGGGTGTGACGCATTTTCTCTTAAAGCTTAGCGCAAAGCGGGGATTTTGTTATAGTTATTATAAGGTGGCCGAACAGCAGGTTCCGCAAACTTACGAGCACAATCTTCCCTTCCATGTGGATATGCTGGCACCGAAGTTCCCTTATGTCGCCCACAGCGGATTTTCCAAGCTTATGTTTGCTTTGATTGTAGGGTTAAGCTTGGCGGGTTTGCTCCTTCTGCTTTACTATCTTTTTTATTAATTTACCGTCCCTCTCCCGTCTTTATAAGGTGTTAGACTTTTCTTAATGGAATTTTTGACAGCCTTAACCCTAGGAGCCATTCTTTTTGTAGCTTTGGTTCTTATTTACCTTCTTCAGAAAGTCAGTCAGCTTTCAGTCCTTTTAAAGGGCGAGGAGATTCTGCAGCGGCTGGAGAATCAGCGGGGGGAGCTGGGCGCCAACCTCAGATCTTTGGATGAGCGCCTTCACTCCATTACTACCGAGGTGGGGGGCGTTAAGGAAGTGACGGGGCAGCTAAGGGATTTCCAAGCATCCTTAAAGTCCCAAAAGCTACGGGGGAATGTAGGGGAGATGGTGCTGGAGGATCTGCTGCACCAGGTCTTACCAAGCGGCGCCTACGAAACCCAATTTACCTTTAAGGGCGGAAGAAGGGTGGATGCACTTCTAAAGACCCGCCAAGGCACTATTCCCGTTGATTCCAAATTCCCGATCGAAGCTTTCCAGCGCTTTGCCGCCGCAGCGGAGGCCGAGCGCGAGGGGGCCTGGCGGGAGTTGGTGCGGGGGGTTAAGAAGCAGATGGAAGAAACCGCCCAGTACATTCTGCCGGGGGAAGGGACGGTCCCCTTTGCTTTAATGTACATTCCCTACGAGCCGATTTTTCAGGAAATCGTGGCGGACGGGGAGCTGATCCGCTTCGGGCTGGAGAAGAAAGTCTTCTTCACTTCACCGCAGACTTTCATGGTCACTCTCCAATCCATTCTTTTGGGGCTGCAGCGGGAAAAGTTTGCTTCCCAAGCGGTTGAGATCCTGCAGATGCTCCACAGCGTTTCCCGCGACGCCAGCGATTTTGAAATTCTCCTCAAGCGCTCCGCGGCGCAATTGACGGATTCCAAGTCCAACATGGACCGGCTTTTAAGCTCTTTTTCCACGCTTTTAGCCAAACTGGAGTCTTTAAAGGATATCGATGCCAAACCCAAATCCTGAGGTTACAACCCCGGTTTCCGGGGGAGATTTGAATCTGCCCCAAACCTTTAACTTTAAATTTGCCGCTTTTGCCGGCTTGGTCGCACTTTTAAACTTTTTGCTGGGATTGGCTCTCGATCGGGTATTTGCGGCGGGGTTTTCTTTGAACCTTTCCTTATGGATGCGCTTTCTTCCTTTGATCTTGGTTTATCTTCTGGCCACCTCAACCACCCTGGTTTTTGCCGCAACGCTGCCTTTTGCTTGGCGCCAAATTGGTTACACCTTAGGGGCCTTAGGATTTGGTCTGCCTTTTCTTCTGTCGCCGCATCCCGTTACTCTTCCCGTTCCTTTTGTTTTTATCTTTATGGTCGTTCATCTGGTTGGTTTAACGGTTTTTGATTTCTACGCCCGCCAGACGATCAAAAACTATGCGGTTTTTAACGGGATGATGTTTTGGTCCACCTTCAACCGGATTTTCCTGTCTTTAACTTTGATCGTGGGTTTCTTGGTTTACTTCTCTGCTACCATCCCAACCGACCTCCAGTTTAAAATTCCGGAGGGTTACTTGGATCCGGCGCTGGATTTGGTTATTAATCAGGTCGTCAGCCAAGTTCAAAGCGAGTTGGGGACCGAGCAGTTTACCCAGGAGCAGTTCCTCGCCCAGCTAAGGGAATCGGGACTGTTGGAAGTTTTGGAGCAGCAGTTTGGCATTAAGCCGGAGGAGATTAAATTCCGCAATCCGCAGGAGTTGGTGGAGAGTCTGCGGGAGCCTCTGGCCGTTCAGCTTACCCGGGATGTAGAGGAATCCTTAAATAGTATTCTGGAGCCTTACTTGCCTTATCTTCCCTTAGCGGCCGCGGTGGGAGTTTTGCTTTCGCTTTTGTTCCTTTCACCAATCTTCGACTATTTGGCAGTTGGGTTTTTTGAGATTTTCTACCGTCTCTTGGTTTGGGCGAAAATTCTGGAGCTCAAGCCGGAGATGCGGCCGGTTACGGTCCTGAAGCTAAAGTAGTTTTATAAAAAATGCTGAAGAACAATTCTTCAGCATTTATGTTTCAGGCAGAAAATTCTCCCGCCCTCCTTTTTTCTTGAGCTTCCTTTTTCAGTCTCTTGATCTCAGCAATATCGTATTTGCTTCCCTGAGCAAAGAGACGGTTTATCGGTGTCCCAGCAAGGTCAATTTTTTCAGAATAGTTGCCGCCGTAAACGACTAAGGTGTTGAGTCGGGTGTAGCTTAAATCGATTTTCCCCTTTACGGTTGTTCCCCGCAGATAAAGACCGATTCCCAAGTCTTTGCGCCGCACGCCAGTTGTTTTCATCCAACTTAGCGAAAGACTTCCCTTAATTATCGCCCGATCCAGGCTGATGTAGTCGCCGCCGAAATCAGCGCTGATCAAAATGAAATATCCGTCAATAATAGAGTCATCGAGATCAAGGCTTAAAGGAATTTTTTCATTACGAAGGTCAATCTCTTCGAAATGGAATCCGTGAAGAATCAGCTCTTTTTTGTTGAGCTCTGCGGCCTCGAGAATCATCTTCTTAAGATCCGGGGTCGAAATAATTTGGCCCATGCGGCTCTCCTCTCTTGTTTTATCCTTAAGATACTATTGCCGGGTCTAAGAGTCAACATTGCTATAGTTTTTTTGATGATCAGGCTTGTGGTCGCCGGCCCCGGTACAGGAAAAACCACCTTTATTACCACTGAAATAAAAAAGCTTCTCGATAAGGGAGTTGATCCTTCCCAAATATTGGCTCTTACCTTTACTGAGAAGGCGGCAGAGGAGATGCTGGGACGGCTGGATGAGTCCATGCCCTTAGGTTATGAGCCGCCTTGGATTGCAACCTTCCATGGATTTTGCGACCGTATCCTTCGTGAGCGGGGGAGCGAAATTGGATTGGATCCTTCGTATAAAATCATCACTCCGCCTTTAGCTTGGATTGAACTGCGGCGAAATCTTTACAATCTTCCGCTTAAATACTTCCGACCGTTGGGAAACCCAACCAAATTTTTACGAGACCTTTTGGAACTTTTCTCTCGAGCCAAGGATGAGGAAGTTACGCCCGATGATTACTTGGCGTGGGCTAAGAAAAACAAACAAATAGCCAAGAAACGCGAAGAAAAGGAAGATGCGGTGCGGCAAATTGAATTGGCTGAGGTTTACCAAGCCTACCAAAAGATGCTTATCAAAGGATCCCAACTTGACTTTGGCGATCTAATAATCTGGACAATAAAGTTGTTCAAGGAGAGGCCAAACATCCTATCTCAGTATCGGCAGCAGTTTAAGTATATTTATGTTGATGAGTTCCAAGATACCAATGTCGCTCAGGCTACTTTAGTTAAGCTATTAGCTCCTCCGACCGGTCGAAAAGCCAAAACTCCATCCTTAAGTAGCCTTAGCGTGGTCGGTGATGACGACCAGGCCATCTATAAATGGCGTGGTGCCTCAATTTCGAACATCCTGGAATTCAAGAAAAACTACCCCCAAGCACAAACGAAAGTACTTAATACCACCTTCCGACTTACCGATGGGATAGCGCAGGCCTCCTATAAATTGATCAAAAACAACAACCCCTTCCGTCTGGAGGAGAAATTGCCGGATATCAGCAAAAAACTGCGAACCCGCAAGCTGGGACCGGTACCTCAGCTCTTATACGCGAAATCAGCCGAGGGGGAGGCAGAGGGGGTTTTGCGAAAGATTGTGGAGTTAATCAATACCCAAGGAAAAAGCTATGCAGACTTTGCCATTTTGGCCCGGGCCAACGCTCACTTAGAGCCATTTATCACGGCCTTAAAGTGCCATGAAATGCCTTTTCAAATTGTGGGAAACCGCGGACTTTTTTCCCAGGACGAGGTGGCCGCGCTCTTAGCGGTACTGCGCGTGGTGACCGACCCGCAAAACCATATTGCTTGGTATAAGGTTTTATCGATTCCAACTTTTAAGATTTTGCCCCAAAAAGTTGTATCCATTATTAACAAGCTACGCAAGGAGCATGCTGACTACGAGGCGGTTTTAAAGGCCGAGGCGCCAAAGGTTTGGCAGGTGGCTGAGAAGCTTATGATGGACTCGCCCCGCATTTCTCCCTCCCATCTTTTATTTGATTTTGTTGCGCAGAGCGGCTACGCGGCGGAATTTACGAAAAGCCCCACAATCGAAAATCAGCTCAAGCTGGAAAACGTTTCATTGTTTTTCCAAAAGATCCAGCAGTATGAGACCGAGATCAAAAACCCGACCATTTTTGAACTGGTGGAATATCTGGACATGCTGATGGAGGCTGGGGAATCGCCTTCGCAGGCCACCGTCGAGGATGTGGATACGATCAATCTCTTGACCGTACACTCCGCCAAGGGCTTGGAGTTCCCGGTCGTCTTTCTGGTCTCCACCACAGCCGACCGTTTTCCCACCCGCCGCCGGGGCAGCGGTTTGGAGTTGCCGGAGAACTTCATTAAAGAGCGCCGCAGTTTGGATTGGAAGGGAGTTAAGCCGGAGGAAGCAGAGCGCCTGGGTCACCTACAGGAGGAACGCCGGCTTTTCTACGTGGGCTTAACCCGCGCCAGCGAGGAAGTTTACGTAACCTTTGCCAGAAACTATGGGGGAGTTCAGGACAAGCGTCCCTCCCCCTTTATTCACGAGCTGGGGTTGCCGGTTCCCGGGGAGCCGGCTAATCTGCTTTTGGCAGCCCCCACGCAGCAGGTCCCAGTTTCATCAAAAATTGATTTTAAAAGTCTTCTTCCTAAAAAATTTTCCTACTCTCAATTGGACACTTATAAAACCTGTCCCTGGAAGTACCGCTATCAGTATGTTTTGAAAATCCCAGCCCCGCCCACTCCGCCGGTTTCCTTTGGTAGCTCGGTTCATGAGGCCTTGCGGGAATTTGAGCTTAAAACCATTAAAGGCGAACGCCCTTCTCTTAAGGATCTTTTGGCAATTTACCAGGACCACTTTACTGCCGGTGGCTACAGGGATCGGGCAGAAAAGAAAGCTTATTTCTTGGCAGGCAAGAAGATGCTTACCAATTTTTACCGGAGGGACTTAAAGAAGCTCGCTCCGCCCTTTTTGGTGGAGCGGAGCTTTGCGATTAAGCTTGGGGGACACACCATTACCGGGAGGATTGACCGGGTTGGCAAGGATCGTGAGGGGAATTTTGAGCTTTTGGATTTTAAGACCGGAGCGGCGGAGAACAAAAATCCTGAAGATTTAGCCAAAAAAGCCAAGAAGGATGATCAGCTGGTTCTTTACACGCTGGCGGCTCAGGAAGCTTTGGGGATAAAGCCGCAGCGGATGGGCCTGTTCTATTTGGATGGGGGGATTTTGGTGGAGGTGGAAATCACCAAAGAAGATCTGGCCAAGCGTCAGGAAGATTTAAAGAAGCGCTTGGGGCAAATTACCGCAGGCAACTTTAAAGCCACTCCCGGACCCCAGTGCGTTTGGTGCCCCTTTAACCAAATCTGCGAATTTTCCCAAGCGGACCGCTACCGCTAAAGTAGCTCCCCGATTTTAAAGATCAATTTGATGGGCCAGCGATAGAATTTAATTAGCGGTTTGGGGTAGCTTATCTCTTTTCCGCCCCATTTGCGCTTAAAAATGGTAAAGCCCTCCCACTTTTTGGTTTGGGGAAAGCGCGGATCGGCAATCCCTTCCAGATCTAGGTATTTAACCTTTAGCCGTTTTATGATCTCCCAAACCAGGAAGTAGGGGGCATACTTTTTTTGGCCCTCCCGGCTAGAACCGATGCTGTGGAAGAAGGCGGTTTCCCCCGCCATAAAAAGCAGTCCCCCCGCGAGCGGCTGATTGGAAGAAAAAACCAAAAAAAGCAGAGCGTCCTCGCCAAAGGCCCGTGATTTTTGGTTTAGCTCCTTAAGCGGTGTTGGCCAAAAGCCCCCGCGTTTTCCGGATTCCGCCAAAAGCCCGTAAAAGTGGGCCAGCTGCTTGTTAAATTCTTTTTCGCCAAATTTGAAATCTTTGATCTCCAATTTGCCAACCGTCTTGCGGATTGACTGGCGGGTATCTTTGGAAAGTCGCCGCCAAAGATCCTCGTGGCCTTCGGTTAAATCAAGCCAAATAGTTTTGGTAGGCAGATTGGGACTGGGATCCGGTTCAAAACCATTCTTATTTAATGCCGTTGAGTCTTGGGTAAGGGGAGGCTCCAGTTTTACAAAAAGGGCCCGGTGTTTTTTAGCAAATTGATTAATATCTTTCGCTGATGGCACCGTTAGGGGCCGTTGGATTTTAACCACCGATCCCAAAAACGGGATTTTGCGCACGTAAGCTTTTGCCTTTTTCCCATTCGTGTCTATATCAGCGACTTCCCATCCTTGCGAAGAAAGGAACTTTGCCCACCCGGTTGATTGTCTTAAGTCGCTTGTCACTGCTACCATTCTATCGGATGGAGATAAAAGAAATTCTGGTCGAACAGCCCTGGGAAGAGTTTTTAACGAAGGTTCCCCATACTTCTTTTTTGCAATCTTGGGCTTGGGGTGAATTTCAGGAAAGATTGGGCTTTAGCCACCGCCGATTGGGAGTTTATCAGGGAAAAGAGCTGGTCGGGGTTTGCGCCGTTTATCTAGGGCGTCGCAAGCTCGGGAGCTTTGCCTATGTCCCGCACGGACCCGTTTTTAAGGCTTTTGATGGGGGGATGGCAAAAGCGGTTTTGGCCGCTCTTGTGGATTTAGCCCGCCAAGAAAAAGTTGATTACTTAAGGCTTGATCCCAACTGGGAGGTTGGGAAGGACCAGCAGTCTCTTTTGGCCCAAGCTGGTTTCCGTTTAGCCCGCTCCGCCACTTCCCAGGCCGGGGGCCGCACCCTCCTTTTGGATCTAGTGCTTCCTGAAGAGGAGCTTTTGGCGGGACTTCGAAAAACTACCCGCTATCTGGTAAGGAAAGGCGAGCAGCTGGGGATTAAGGTGGAGCGCACGGCCGATCCTGAAATGCTGAATAATTTCCACCGGCTGATGAAGCTGACGCAGACCCGCCAGAATTTTACTCCCCAAACCCGCACTTATCTGGATGAGCAGTTTGCCGAACTTTCGTCGCGGCGGATGGCGGAGCTGTCCCTGGCCCTCTATCAAGGCGAGATTATTTCGGCGGCGATTGAGGTTTCCTACGGGGATACCACTACTTACCTACATGGGGCTTCCTTAAAAAGCGAGGTCCCAGCTTCCCATGTTCTTTTATGGGAGAACATCAAGGAAGCCAAAAAAGACGGAAGATCCTATTACGACTTCTGGGGTATTGCACCGGAAGGGGCGGACCCCCGCCACCCTTGGTGGGGCTACACGCTTTTTAAAAGCGGCTTTGGCGGCTATCCACACGATTATTTGGGATCTTGGGATTTTAGCTTTAATCCGAAATACTGGGGTGTTTGGGCGGTAGAGGAGCTGCGGGCGCTTACGCGCCGCCTTTGATCCAAACCCCGCCGCCCCGGCGGTTTTTCTTTTCCCGCTGATTTTTTCCTCTCCCAAAGCGTTCATAGAGGTCTTGCCAGTTCTGCTTGGTGAGATTGGCGGGCCTGAAGCTGGGATTAATCTGAGTTTCCTCCAAGGCTTCAGCCGGAAAGCGGTGATGAATCATTTTGCGCGGTTGCAGGAAGCCGTGGTGCAGCAGCTTTTCCAGTTTGTAGGTATCGGCGATTTTGGGTTTTTCAAAAAGGGTGATTTGCAGGATGGCGGATTCCACCTTGGGAGGGGGGTTAAAAGCCTGCGGCGGAATGACCCTTGTAATCTTTGCTTCTCCAAAGTTAGCGACAAAGCTGGAAAGATAGGTGGCCTTTGGGGGAGAAGCGGTCAGCTTCTCCGCTACCTCCTTCTGCACGATGAATGTAATGGACTTTGGGCGAAGCGACGAATGGAGAAGTTTATGAATTAAGGGAGAGGTGATTTGGTAGGGAATGGCACCTACGATCTTAAAATCATTCAACTTCAATCCTGCCAAATCAACCTCCAGGATATCGGCATGCAAAACTTCTACGTTCTTTGAATTTTTTAAGTTTTTCTTTAAGTCGGGAATCAATTCCCGGTCCAGCTCCACTGCCACGACTTTCTTGGCGTGCTCGGCTAAAGGAGCCGTCACGGCTCCCAAGCCCGCTCCTACCTCCAAGACGGTATCGTCTTTGGTAATCTGAGCAGTTTTGATCAAATCCTCGGCAACGGTTTCTTCAGTTAAGAAATTTTGTCCCCAGGACTTCTTAGGTTTAATTTTCATAAGTGTAAATCACGGTGGGGCGCTTGCTCCACCAGCCTTCCCTCACATCCGCAAATCCCAAATCGATCCAGCGGTTTTTAACCCCGCCCCCGGTATCGGCGGCCCGGCAAGGGCCGTAGCCGGGAACGTAGAAGGAAGACTGGGGTGCAATCACATCAGTGTCGACTGCGCACACTCCCCAGCGAACCGGCTCGTTGGTAAGTCTGGTTCTTCCGGAGCACCCCTGGCAGTTGCCGTCGTAGGAAGCGGCGGTAAATCCCGTTCGGATGCAGTTGTACTTGAAGGAAACCTTCTTTCCATTGATAACTTCGCTAATAATGCGGGGATAGTTAAATAAAGTTCCATCGCAAGTTGTGTCCTTTCCCAGAACCTGCGGATTAATTTCTTCAACAGCCTTTCCGAGGGCGGGAGAAAGCCAGAAAACGGTTAAACCCACCGCCAAAAGCAAGATGGAGTTGATCAAACTTTGCGCAAATTCTTCGGAACTTCTCATGCCTTAATAACTATCTTGCGTTTGCGACAGGTGAAAAAGCAAATTTTCCTCCCCGATTTCATTTAAAAAGCGGGAGGGGATCCCGATCGTGCGGCTGCCGAAAAAGAGCCGTTCGGTCGCAGTGGTTAAGTGGAGCTGGCGCTTGGCGCGGGTCATCCCTACATAAGCTAAGCGGCGCTCCTCCTCGAGCTCCTCCCAGCTTTCCAGCGATCGCGCGTGGGGCAGCAGACCTTCCTCCAGCCCCGTCATAAAAACCGTGGGGAATTCCAACCCTTTGGCGGCATGCAGGGTCATCAGAAGAACGCTGTCGCCCCCTCGGGAGCCGAAGCGGGGGAGCTTATCGGTGGGCTGGACCAAGGCGACATGTTCTAAAAATTCGCCGAGCGAGCCAAATCCGGTCGCCACCGATTTTAATTCTTTGACGTTGTCGATGCGAGACTGGCCTTCTTCGGTTCCGTCATCCAAGTATTCCAGGTAACCGGTCTCATCCAGGATTAAATCCAATATTTTAACGGGCGGGTGAATAATCAAGCCTTCCGCAATATTTTTGAATTTAGCCAGTCGCCTTTTCCCGACTTTTTCGGCGCGGTTTAAGCTTACCCGGTCGGCGGGGTTTAAAACCAGCCGCAGGTAGCTTAAAACATCCTTTACTTCCTTTCTTTCATAGAATTTCGTTCCCCCGACCAGGGTATAGGGGATACCGGCGCGGATAAAAACTTCTTCCAGGACCCGGGATTGGGCATTGGTCCGGTATAAAACGGCAAAATCCGAGAGATTTTCCGCCCTTCCCCCTGATAAAGCTGTAATTTGCGAGGTAACGTAAAAGGCCTCGTCCAGCTCATTTTGGGCCTGATAAAGAACGGGGGGCACGCCCTCAGGGTTTTGCGTCCAAAGGTTTAAAGGTACATGGGTGCGGTTGTGCTCGATCAAGCTCTTGGCCGCCGCGATGATCTTGCCGGTCGAGCGGTAATTTTGCTCCAAGCGGAAAACCCGGGCTTGGGGGTAATCTTTTTCAAACCGCAGGATATTTCTAAAATCCGCTCCCCGCCACGAGTAGATGGCTTGGGACATGTCTCCCACGACGGTTAAATTTTTGTTTTTTTCGCTGAGGAATTTAATGAGCTCATACTGAGCCCGGTTGGTGTCCTGATACTCATCCACCAGAATGTAGGAGAATTTTTCCTGCCATTTCTTTAGGGTGCTAGGGGATTTTTGGAAAAGCTTGACCACGGCATTTAAAAGATCGTCAAAATCCAAGGCCCGGGCTTTTTGCAGTTCCTCCTGGTAGCGGGTGAAGACCCGGGCCACCACTTCCTGGAATGTTCCTTCGGCCAAATCCTCATAGTCCTGGGCCTCCAAAAGCTCGTTCTTGGCATTGGAAATGGCTCCTAAAAGGGAAGCGGGGGAGTAGCGCTCGCCTAAGGCCGGCATCTCTTTTAAGACGGCTTTTATCAAGTCGCGGCTGTCCCCCTCATCATTAATGTTTTTCTCCTTAGCCAAAAGAAGCCCCACCCGCCCGCGCATCTCATCGGCAGCCTTGTTGGTGAAGGTAACGGCCAGAACCAGTTGGGGCGGCACGCCCTCCCGGGTTACAAGATGGGCGATCTTGTGGGTCAGGACCCGGGTCTTGCCGGATCCGGGGCCGGCGATGATTAAAGAGGGACCATTACTGAATCTGATGGCTTCCTCCTGCTGAGAGTTTAAAAAAGGGAGCGGGGCGGACATACCATTTATGCTAGCACCTTCTTTTTGCCGGCCTTATTTGTTATTTTTAAAGGGTAATGGCTTTAAACCTTCTCGATTTTTGGGCTCCCTGGTGCCCTCCCTGCAAGATTATGGATCCGGTGATGGAAGAGGTGGAGAAAGAATTTAAAGGGAAGATCACGGTGGTGAAGCACAACGTGGATGAGGAGCCGGAGCTGGCCCAAAATTACTCGGTTTTATCGATCCCCACTTATGTCATCGAAAAAGACGGCCAGGAAGTTGCCCGCACCACCGGTGCCCGCCCGGCGGAGGAGTTTAAGAAGTGGGTGGAAGAGCACGCATGATTAGAGTTGCCATTAACGGCTTCGGCCGCATCGGCCGGGCTTTCTTCAAACTCGCTTTTGAAAATCCCGAAATTGAATTTGTGGCGATTAATGACTTGGGGGATCACGAAAACCTCGCTTACCTTTTAAAGTATGACACCGTCTACGGCCGCTACGAGCGCCCTATCTCTTTAAACAACGGCAATTTGGTGGTGGAGGGAAAAGAAATTAAAGTCCTCTCCGAAAAAGATCCCGCCGCCTTGCCTTGGAAAAACTTAAAGATTGATGTAGTCGTGGAATCGACGGGTGTTTTTACTTCCAAGCCGGATGCCCAAAAACATATTGAAGCCGGTGCCAAGCGGGTCGTCATTACCGCTCCCGCCAAAGACGGGGCTCCTTATGTACTGGTGGGAACCAATGATGATGAGTTTAAGGAAGGGCTGGATCCCATCACCTGCAATGCCTCCTGTACCACCAACGCTTCCGCTCCGGTTGCGGCGGTGATGATGGAAAATCCCGGGGTCGTGAAGGCGATGCTTAATACCGTTCACGCCTATACTGCTACTCAAAGCTTGGTGGACGGTCCGGCGAAGAAAGACTTAAGAAGGGGAAGGGCGGCGGCACAAAACATCGTGCCCTCCACAACTGGGGCAGCCGAATCGGTGGTGGAAGCGATTCCTTCCTTAAGCAAAAAGTTTGACGGCATTGCTCTTAGGGTTCCGGTCGCTTGCGGCTCGATTGTGGACTTTACCTTTTTAGCCAAGCGCAAAACGACGGTTGAAGAAATTAATGACATTTTCCGCAAAGCGAGTCAAACCCCCCGTTGGGAAAAGGTCCTGTCCGTGACCGAGGATCCGCTGGTCTCCTCCGATGTGATCGCTAATACTTACGGAGCCGTGGTCGATCTATCCATGACACGGGTGGTGGATGGGGACTTGGTTAAGGTCTTAGCTTGGTATGACAACGAATGGGGCTACTCCGCAACTTTGGTCGAGCACGTCGTGAGGGTCGGGAAGCTTTTAGGAAAATAATTCTCTCGGAAAACTAAGTTAATAAGTTCTTTGAAGAGGTGAATAGCTGCCCTCGTAGAGGTTGAAGACGCCGCCCAGCTTATCTAAGATCCAGGGGATGGCGTAGTAGAGCAGAGCTGCTAAAAGGATCACAAACAGAATTTGGACGATTAGATTCTCCTTGAGTAACTTCAGCACCTTATTTTTAGATTAGCAAAAATGTTCCGGGGTGAGTTAGGATAAGCTTAAGCGATGGCTTTGGGAGAATTCTTTAAACGCATTCCCTTCAAAAAAATCTTTAAGGCGTTGCTCTTTACCTTGGGTTTATTTCTATTTTTAGCGGCCGGCTACTTTGGAGCCTATTTTGGCAAAGATTACTGGGAAAGGCTTGAAGGGCCAAACATCATTGTTCCTACGGCCCAGGTTTACCGCAACGAAACCTACCTTTTGGGATTGCGTTATCCCTTGGATTGGCAAGTGGCGGAGATTAAACCCAGCTTTGTAATCTTTTCTCCCAAAGTGGCGGAAGGGGAAAAGCAGCCGCGCGAATATATATCTCTTTTGGTTTCCGGCAACGCCGGCCGGGCCAAAACAGCCTGCGAGAAAGATCCGACCGTTTGTACCTTGGTTGTCAACAATATTACCGGGGATTTGACCTCCACTCCCGATGAGGAGATTGCTTTCTTCAGCAAGGAGAAAAATGACTTCACGCTAACGCTCCACAAGTACGGGGAACAGGATTTTGGGAAGATTTTTGAGGAGATGGTTAAAAGCTTGCGGTTTGTGGCCGCTCCCCAAACTGCGGAAGGAACGGGGGGAGAATAATGAAGCTACGTTCCTTAACGGATTTAAAAAATTTAGCCGGGAAGCGGATTTTGCTCCAGGGGGATTTAGATGTCCCTGTCTCCGAAGGAAAAATCGAAGAAGATTATCGCTTGAAGGCGCTTCTTCCTACCCTTAATTTTCTCTTAGAAAGGAAAGGCCGAGTTTTAATTATCGGCAAGCTAGGCCGTCCTAAAGGGAAGAAAGATCCGGCTCTTTCACTTCAGCCGGTGGCGGATTGGTTTTCCGAAAAGTTAGGCGAGAAAGTCGAATTTATATCCGATCTATCAGGGAACCCATCCTCCCGAATTGCTCTTTTAGAAAATTTGCGATTTTGGGAGGGAGAGGAAAGAAATGATTCTGAATTTGCCAAGCAGCTTGCTTCCCTGGGAGAGATTTACGTTAATGATGCTTTTGCCAATTCCCATCGCAACCACGCCTCCATTGCAGGAGTGCCTCGGCTCATTCCTGCCTATGCCGGTTTGCAGCTGGAGAAGGAGGTGCAGGAACTGGGGAGCGTTCTTGTAAACCCGGCCCGCCCTTTGGTTTTTGTCTTGGGCGGAGCCAAGACCGAAACCAAGATGCCGCTGGTTCCCTCCTTTGCCAAAATTGCCGACCAGGTTCTTTTGGGGGGACTTTTGATGTTTGATCGGGAGCTGGAAGGAACCCCTAAGGTTACCTTTCCAGTCGATGCCACCGATGCTTATGATATCGGGCCGGAAACCATTAGGCTTTTTACCAAGCTTATTAAAGAAGCCCAGACCGTGGTGTGGAACGGGCCGGTGGGAAAGTGGGAGGACAACCGCTACGAGCTGGGAACCCGGGCAATTGCCGAGGAGTTGGCTCTCTTAAAGGAAGTTAAGACTGTGGTGGGGGGAGGGGATACCATTGCGGCTCTTTCTTCCTTTGGGCTTTTGTCTGAAATGGATTACGTTTCCTTAGGAGGGGGAGCGATGCTTCAGTTTTTGGCCGGGAAAGAGCTGCCTGGTTTAGCCGCTCTAAAAGAATAGTTTTTCCTTCTTTTCTCTCTTTCTAGGGTATACTTATCCTGATGCCCAAAATCCTAAAACCGGCGCGCATGGAGCGCTGCATCGGCTGCGGCTTATGCGAGCTGGTCGCCTCCCGCCTTACCAAAAATAAGCACTCGTACGCCGATTCCTTTGTGCAGATTAGAAAAAAATCCCCCGGCCAGCCCTACTTTAAGGCGGTCATCGACTACGGACAGAAAACCGACTACCGTGAGGTTAAAGATATTTGTCCCGAGAACTGCTACGACATTGAAAACGCTTAAAAAATGGCTCAAACCGCACCGACCTTTCTTCATCTTGACCTTACTTCCCAGACCTCCGCGGTCACCTCTTATGAGGAGCTGATTCCAGCGGTGGGGGGATTGGGCTGGGGCTTGGCGCTTTTTGAGAAGTTTTATGATCCCCAAAAAGAGTCTCCGATTGTCTTAACCACCGGTCTCTTATCTTCAATTTTGCCGGGGGCGGCTAAGACCATCGCCGTTTTCCGCTCTCCCCAAACCGGGGGCCTGGCCACTTCTTTGGCCGGAGGGTCGCTGGCTAAGTTTATCCGTTTCGCCGGCTTTAGCGGCATCGTCATAACCGGCACCTCCTCGCAGCCGGTTTTTGCTTCCATTCGGGAGGCGATGGTTGAGTTTAAGCCCGCTAATCCTCTTTTGGGCTTGGAAGTTCCCAAGGTTTTCGAACGCATCTATGCCGAGGAGGGGATCTCTTCCCGCCGCAGTGTTTTAACAACTGGTTCAGCCGCGGAATCGGGCATTTCCTTTACCAGCGCTTATGTTGATGAATTTTTCTCCTTCCCCCGCGGCGGATTGGGAGCGGCGCTGGCCCAGAAAAACCTCAAGGGTTTGGCGGTGGCCGGCGGAAAAGGCGAAAAAATTAAAAATGAGCGGCGGTTTGCGGAAGTTTTTGACCGCCTCATTAAAAGGCTGCAAGGCTACGAGGACCTTTCTAAGCTGGGAACTTTAAAGAATTTAAAAGCAGAAGGGGAGCTGGCGGCCGTACCCGCCAATAATCTTTCCTCCCTTGGGGAGGCTTCGCCGCGTCTTTGGGCGGAGGAATTCGCCGATGCGCTTTCCGCCCGCCGCGTCTCCTGCGCCGGCTGTCCGGTGGGCTGTATCCATCTTCTTCGCTTGGGGAAGGAGTTTGTCCCCTATGATTACGATGGGGTAACCGCGCTGGGACCCCTCTTAGGGCTGAACAACCCGGTTGAAGTCGGCAATCTTTTGAAAACCGCCTGGGATAGCGGACTCGATCCTACTTCCTTAGGAGTCGTTTTGGGTTATCTGACGGAAAAAGAAAAGCTTAAATTCGGCGATTTCGAAAGCTACAAAACCTTAATCCAGGCGCTTTTGGCGGGCAAGGAAAAGTGGGCGCGGGTTTTGTGGGGAGGTTTGCCGGCAGAGGAGGAAGCTCTGGTTTTGGGCGGCTTGGAAGCTTTGCCCTACTTTAACGGCTACGCTTCGCTCTTGTCGCAGGTTCTGCGTTTGGGAGCCACGACCGAGGAAAACCGCGGGTTTGTGGTGGATTTGGATATGCTGGGCAAAGACCCGGCCGCCAAAGAGCTGGTTGGAGTCTTGGTTAAGGCGGAGAAAAAGAAAATCCTTTCCCAGCTTTTGGTAGGCTGCGGCTACCTTTCCGAGGTTTTTGAAGATCCGGCGACTGCCTTTTCGGGACTGGATGCCCTGCAGGCCGGTTTTTCGCATGAGGATTTGAACAAAGCCGCCGAGGAAGCTTTCCGCAGCTATTTGAAGCTGCAGAAGCTTTTAGGCTTTAACCCTGCGGATGCTAAAATCCCAAGGAAGTTTTTGGAGATCACCACTCCGCAAGGTAAACTGGAAGAGGAAAAAATCACGGATTTGAGGAATTTCTATGCAGAAAACATATTTGCGCCGACAAGTTAATTTTGATCAGTTTAAAACCATCCGCCGCAAGAAGCGGCTGCGGACCCTGATTTTGAGTTTTGTTCTCCTTTTGGTCTTGGGGGGCGCGGCTTATGGGGTTTACCGCACGGGGTTACTTCAGACCGTTTCCTTTGTGGCGCGGCTTATCAATCCGGTCCAGCTGAAAGAGACGGATGGGCGGGTCAATGTTCTGATTTTAGGATTGGATACCCGGGGAGAAAACTGGTCGGGCTTAACCGATACCATTCTGGTCGGCTCCTTTTCCCCGACCGAAGGAGACCCGGTGATGATCTCCCTCCCGCGGGATTTCTGGGTCAAGATGGATTGCCCGATTGCCCTGGGAGCCAAGAAAATCAATGCCGCCTACAACTGCGGCGGAGGCGCCTACTCTTCCGGCAAATTTGACCAGGAAAAAGCGGTAAACTTTGCGAAAGCCAAGGTCGAGGAGGTTTTAGGAATTCAAATTCCTTATTACACCGTCGTTAATTTCGGCGGGTTTAAGGAAATTGTGGATACCCTGGGCGGGATTAATGTCTGCCTCGAGGAAGCTTTTACTGACAACGCTTACCCGATTCCGGGGCGGGAGAATGCGCTGCCGGTCTACACCCGCTATGAAGTGGTTAAGTTTTCCGCCGGCTGCCAAACCTTAAGCGGGGACCGGGCCTTGAAGTTTGCCCGTTCGCGCCACGGCACTTCCAACGGGGACTTTGACCGGGCCCGACGGCAGCAGCAGGTGATCGTGGGCGTTAAGGATAAGATCCTCACTCTCGACTTCTTCCTTAATCCCAAGAAGGTTGCCGACCTTTTTAGTGCACTTAAAAACGCAGTGCGCACCAATGTGACCTTGGGGGAGCTGCAGCGGGGAATGGATATCGCCGCCTCCTTGAAAGAAATCTCCGCTCCAGAAAGCTTGGTTTTGGATACCAACCCCGATCTGGGGCTGATGATCCATCCTCCCACCGCCCGCTACGGGGCGTATGTCATTATCCCTACCGCCGGGGAAACCAACTACATCAAAATTCACCAGAAGGTGCGGGCGCTTCTTTACGCGCCGAAGATTCAAGAAGCCCAGGGGGACAAGGCCGAATGATTTTTATCTTTCACGGGGAAAACCAACCCGCTTTAAGACAAGATCTTTTAAACTTAAAAAGCCGCTATCAAAATTCCCACACTTGGGAGGAGGAAGAGCTTCACGGCTTGGGAGATTTTCTTTTGGCCCCTTCTTTTTCTTCTTTGGGAGGCGGAACCGAACTGGTGATTTTGGAAAATGCCAACTTCGGCGAGGTCACCCGCTTTTTTAAAGTCTGGACGGATTCTGCCAAGGATTTAGCGATCATTTTTACCCGGATCTTAAAAAAGCCGGAGCTGGCGAAGCTTTCCGGATCCAAAATTCTTCTCTTTAGTGAGGAAGTCCCGCAGAATATTTTTGCCTTTTTGGATGCGGTTGCGGCCCGGCAAAAGGGGCGGGCCTTGGGAGAATTGGGCCGTTTAAAGAAGGGGGGAATAGATACCGATTACCTAACTAAAATGCTGGCTTGGAATTTGCGCGGCTTAGCTCAGGTTCAGGACGGAGAGGGAAAGAGCTTAAATCCGTACGTTGCCAGCAAGCTGAGGCGGGTGGCCGCTTTGTGGGAGGAAGGGGACCTGCCGCAGGCTTATGAGGAATTGGTGGCGGAGGATCAGCGGCAAAAGAAGAGCCGGGCAGTTCCATTTGAATTTTTGGTTAAGAAGCTGACCCGCTCTTAAATTTCCGGCAAGAGCTCTTGGGGGAAAGTGGGATTGATGCTCTTGGTCGATCTTCCGGTAAAGCTTTCTTCCCTTAAAACACTGCCTCTTTCCGAAAATTGCCAGCCCGCAAAAAGCAGGACCGTTAAAACCGCCAGGATCGTTAAAATGTTTAGTTCTCTAGTCATCTTAAGTTTAAAGCCCTCCCGGCAACATTAATATCCCACAAATTTTCGCTGCCTCGCCCCGTTACCTGAATGCGCTCAAAGGTTAAAAGCCGCCCTTCCTCCAAGCGGGCCAGGAAGCGCTGGGCGCCGGCATAATTTCCTAAGGCATTTAAGTTAAACCTAAGCGATGCGGAGGAGTTCTCGCGATCGGCGGGGAAAGAGATGTGGGTTAAAGTTACCCCGGCAAAAGCGGCATCGCCGTAAAGCTCCTCAACCAGCTGCGGCTGGGAGGCGGTAGTGGGTACATTTACCTCGAGGCGGTTCAACTTCGGCAAAACGGCAGCAATGTTTTGCTTGGCTTGCCCCAAGGCGGTAATTTTTTCGGCTAAGGCCGCCTCGTAGCTTCTCCCGTCTTTAAGCTCTTTTCTAGCCGTTAGGGTAGATTGCGTCATAAAGTAGATAAAAAAGCCGAAGAGAAAAAGAACTAAAGCGGTAAACCCTAAAAGGGTATAGGAAGCCCGCTGGGGTTCGGTTAAGTAGGGGCGGATTTTCGATGCGTAATAGTAATATCCCAGCATTTTAGTTTTCCCGCTTGGGCGCCTGCGCCGGATCGAGCGTCAATTCCATCGCAAAAATGAAGCTGCCGGTGCGGTCCAGACCGCCGGAAGTGATCGCCGCTTCTTTAATAATCTCCTCATCTAAGATATTGGCCACAAATGCGGCAAACCCGCCGCCGCGGGCGGCTTGGGCAGAGAGCTCGATTTGATTGCTTTCCAAAATAAAGGAAGTGATCTGAACTTGGGAGGGAGCTAAGGAACTTACCTTAGTGATCGCACAAGATGAGCAAAGCGTCTGCTGAACTTGCTTAACCAAATTCAAGCGGGCTTGGGTGTCCAAAAGAAAGTTCTCCAGCTCCTGCGACTGCTCCAAAACCGCCTCTTTTTGAGCCACGGATGAGGAGAGAGATTTAAGATCCTGCTCAACCTTAAAGCGAAAAGCCAAAACGGAGAGGGAGACAAGCTGTAGGATGAGGATTAAAGGGATGCCGACGGCGCGGGCCCAAAATGAAAGCGCTCCGGTCCGCCCCGCCGAAACGGGAGCGGGAAGAAGCTCAATCCCGAAGGGAGAGCGTTTGGTTCTTTCCATCTTTTACTTTGCGGCTTTGGTGGCCGGCTTGGTCTTCCCAATCTTCTTGGCTAAGCTGCTTTTTAAGCGGGCGGCCTTGTTCGCCGAGAAAATCCGCCGCTTAGCGGCTTTATCAATCGCCTTGTAAAGGGCGGGAAGGCTGGCCGCGGTCACCGGCTTTTTCAAAAGCTTCTTGAGGCTTTCCTTAACCTCGCGGTTTACTTGGGCAATTTTACGGCTCTTTCTTAAATTTTTGTAGGCGCTTTTTAAATGCGGCATTTGATTTAAATAAATAGTAACATCCGGCCAACTACTTCTGTTACCAACGGATGTTATGTTAGCATTTTATCGCATGTTTCTCCTTAAGAAAATCCGGGATTTCATTTTTTCCCGCCAAGCCGATATCTTATCCGCCGCGGTAGTTTTAAGCGCTTCTATTTTAGCTTCCCGGTTCTTGGGACTGGTGCGGGATCGGGTTTTGGCTCATTACTTTGGGAGCAATGAGATCGCCATCTACTTTGCCGCCTTCCGCTTGCCCGATACCCTGTTTGAAATTTTGATTATGGGCGCCTTATCCTCGGCCTTTATTCCTACTTTTGTTTCCTACATTGCTAAAAGAAAGGAAGCGGAGGGCTGGCGGGTAGCGGGAGTGATGATAAACCTCTCTTTTTTGGTTTTCCTGGTTTTGGCGGCTTTAGTTTTCTTATTTGCCGCTCCGCTTTCCGGATTTTTGGCCCCGGGTTTTTCGGCCGGAGAAGTAACCCTAATGGCCTTGATGACGAAAATATTGCTGGCGGCCCAGGGATTTTTTGTCCTATCCTTTTTCTTAACCGGAGTTTTGAAATCACATCAGCGCTTCTTAATTCCCGCCCTGGCTCCGATTTTTTACAACTTGGCGATTATCGGGGGGATTGTATTCCTTACGCCGGTTTTAGGGATTTATGCGCCGGTCTGGGGAGCGGTTTTGGGAGCAGCCCTTCACTTTGCGGTGCAGATTCCGCTTTCTCTTAGCTTGGGATTTCGTCCCGTTCTTTCCCTCGATTGGCGCCAGCCGGGAGTGAGGAAGATCTTTCGCCTCGCGGCGCCGCGCGCTTTGGAGCTGGTGTTCCTTCAGGTTGCAAAAGCCTCCGATCTCTTCTTCTCATCCTTAATTACAACCGCCTCTTACGGGTATTTAACCTTTGCTACCCACTTGGAGCTCATTCCGGTTTCCATTTTTGGTTTTGCCTTGGCGGATGCCTCGTTGCCGACCCTTTCTTATCAGGCGGATAAAGTTCAGGAATTCCAAAAAACTTTCTTTGCTACTTTCCGCCAGATTATCTTTTTGGTCTTGCCAGTGGCAGTCGCCTTTGCAATTTTACGAATTCCCTTGGTGCGGCTCGCCTTCGGAGCCGCCCGCTTCGATTGGAACGCCACCGTCCTCACCGGCTACACGCTCTCCATTTTTGCCTTAGGAATCTTAGGGCAGGCTTTGGTGGTTTACTTTGTGCGGGCTTTTTATGCCCTTTCCGATACCTTAACTCCCATGGTAGTGGGGATCGGCAACGTGCTTTTGAATATTGCCCTTTCCGCCTACCTGGTTTTGTATCTTAAGCTGCCGGTCTGGGGCTTGGCGCTTTCCTTTGCCGCCTCAGTTCTTCTTCAGGCGGCCGCTTTGGGGATTTACCTTGCCCGTAAAAAAGGCTTTTCCTTAGCGGATTTTATTATTCCGGGCCTTCGAGTGGGGGCAGCGGCCTTGGGGTCGGGAGTGGTGATGTATGTTTTCTTAAAGCTTTTGGACCGCTCCGCTTGGGACCGCCAGCTTTCTTTCTTGGGTAAGTTTGCGCTGCCGGAGGAGTGGCCGGTCTTTGTTTTAGATACCCGCTACACCGTTAACCTCATCGTTTTAACCGCGGCGGTGGCGGTTTTGGGGGCCTTGGTTTATCTGGGGCTTTGCATGCTTTTTAAAGTTGAGGAAGTGCGTTTGGTCGGGCAGGTGTGGCGGCGGATCCGCTTCCCCCGCAAAGTTAAAGTGCCCCCGGCGATCGAGAACGGCCACACCGGTTCTCCGCTGGCGTAGTAGAATTCTTCAGTGAAGCAAGAAAATATTCGAAATTTTGCCGTCATTGCCCATATTGATCATGGGAAGTCCACTTTGGCGGATCGGCTGATGGAGGAAACCGGTCTGTTAAAGAGAATTGAAACCGAAACTCCCCGCATTGACCGAATGGAGCTGGAGACCGAGCGGGGGGTGACCATTAAGCTTAAGGCTGTGCGCCTGCCTTACTCCTTTAACGGCCAATCTTACGTTTTAAATATGCTTGATACCCCCGGCCACGTCGATTTTTCCTACGAGGTTTCCCGCTCTTTAGCCGCCTGCGAAGGGGCTCTTCTTTTGGTGGATGCGACCCAGGGCATTCAGGCCCAAACTCTTTCCCATTTGGAAAAGGCCCGGGAGCTAGGCTTAACCGTGGTGGGGGCGATTAACAAGGTAGATGTGGTCCACGCCAAGGTTAAGGAAACGGAAGAGGAAATGCGGGAGTTGGGGATTGAGGGAGAGATTTTAAGAATCTCCGCCCTAAAGGGAGAAGGGGTGCGGGAGGTTTTGCAGGCGGTGGTGGGGCGGATTCCCGCGCCGACGGGAGACCCGGCTGCGCCTTTTCGGGCTTTGGTTTTTGACTCAACTTTCGATGCCCACCTGGGAGCGATTGCCTATCTTCGGGTCGTGGATGGGGTACTCTCGGCAAAGGAGAAGATTGATTTTTTCGGCACCAAAGCGCAAGCGCCTATTAAAGAGTTGGGCTACTTTTCCCCCGATCGGCAGCCTTCCCAATCTTTAGCGGTCGGGGAGGTTGGCTATGTTGCAACGGGAATTAGGGATTTAGCGGCAGTTTCCACAGGGGATACGGTGCGGATTTTGGGGGAAGAGGTTACTCCGCTTCCCGGCTATCAGCCGCCCCAGCCCTATGTCTTTGCTTCCTTTTTTGCCAAGAATGCGGATTTTACCGAGTTTAAGAAAGCTTTAAATACTCTCATCTTGGAAGAGCCCGCGCTTTCGGTAGAGGAGATCTCTTCGGTGGCGTTTGGGCGAGGATTCCGGCTGGGATTTTTGGGGACCTTCCATTTGGAGATTGTGAAGGAAAGACTGAAGCGGGAATTTGCGCTGCAGCTGGTGGTCACCAAGCCGACCTTGGATTTTGCCGACCTTTCCCAGGAACCTTGGATTACATTAACGGTTCTCACCCCTTCCCAATTTTTGTCGGCAGTTTTAAAGCTTTTAACTGATAAGCGGGGAGTGATTGGGGAAACGGTCGAGTTCGGCAACCGCTTGAAGCTTACAGCTGAGCTTCCTTTAATGGAGTTTGTGCGGGGGTTTTATGATGCCTTAAAGAGCGTTTCATCCGGTTATGCATCATTCTCTTGGGAAATGCTGGGTAACCGGCCGGCGGACTTGGCCACCTTGGAAATTTTAATTCACGGGGAGCCGGTGGAGGGGTTGGTGGAGGTGGTTACCCGAGAAGAGGCGGAGCGGGTGGGTAGAGAGCGCTTAAAACGTCTTAAGGATGTAATGCCCCGGCAGCAGTTTGGCTATGCTCTTCAAGCCAAGGTGGGGGGCAAGGTTGTGGCGCGGGAAGATGTGCCGGCTTTTCGAAAAGATGTTCTGGCCAAGCTTTCCGGCGGGCACGTGGAGCGCAAGATGAAGAAGCTTAAAGAACAGAAGAAAGGGAAGGCTCGGCTGAAGAGGTTGGGAAAGGTTGAAGTTCCCCCGGAAGCCTACCTTACTTAAAACTAAAAATATTAAGATTGGAGGAGAGGATTATGGCCACGCAAGCAGTTTTGTGCTTTATCGTCCAAGGTGATCGAGTGCTTTTGGCCCGCAAGAAGCGGGGATTTGGCGAAGGCTGGTGGAATGGGGCCGGGGGAAAGATTAAAGAGGGAGAAACGCCCTTGGAAGCGGTTCTTCGGGAGACGCAGGAAGAGCTGGGGATTATTCCCCGCGATCCCCAGAAGGTCGGAACCTTGCTTTTCTTTTTCGAGGACGGTACCCCCGATTGGGAGGTGGATGTTTTCCGGGCTGAGGAGTATGAGGGAGAACCGGGGGAGAGCGAGGAGATGTTTCCCTCCTGGTTTGTATTTTCGAAAATTCCGTATGGGCAGATGTGGGCGGACGATCCCCATTGGGTGCCGCTGCTTCTGGCGGGAAAGAGATTTGAAGGGCGATTCACTTTCCGCGACAATGTGACGCTTTTGTCGCATGAAATAAAAGAACTTACTGATTAATTTTTGAAACCCTCACTTAATTAAAGTGGGGGTTGCTTTTTTATCAATTGATTGGATAAACTGATAACCGCCATGGCTGAGCTTACCGAGCGCCAAATCCAAATTCTTAAAGGCATTATTGAAGAGTTTATCGTCGGGGCCGAGCCGGTTGGGTCCGAAGCTCTGGCGGAAAAATACCAGTTTCCCTTTTCTCCCGCGACGGTTAGGAATGAAATGGCTGTCCTTCACAAGGAAGGCTATATTGAAAAGCCTCACTCCTCGGCCGGCCGCAACCCTTCGGAATTGGGCCTGCGCTACTACTTAACTTCTCTCATGCAGGAGCAGCAGATTCCGGTCCTGCAGGAAGTGGCGATCAAGCAGCGCCTTTTCCAGTACCGCCAAACCTATGACCGGATGCTGCGGGAATCAGCCTTATCTTTGGCGGAGGGGAGCGGCTACATCGGGATTGTGACGACCCACGAGGGAACGGTTTATCATGCCGGCACGAAAAACATTCTTGATCACCCCGAATTTTTTGATATTAATGTGACGCGGGAAGCTTTGAATGTTTTGGATAATTTTGATACCTTGCAGGACTTCTTCTCCCGCGCCGCCGATCCCAAGGCCGTAACGGTTTTGATCGGCAAGGAGTTTGGCATGCCTAATTTGGAGCAGATTGGGTTGGTCTTTTCCCACTGGGGAGGGGACAAGCGGGGCGGCGTGGTGGCGGTCATGGGCCCGGCCCGGTTAAACTACCCGGTCGTGGTTCCCCAGGTCCGCCACTTGTCCCAGCTTCTTACCGAGCTTTCTTCCTCTTTTTAAGCTCTTCCTGCACCTTCTTCAGAATATCCCCCAAAATACCGGTAACGATTACTTTGCGGGGAAAGCGGAATTCCTGCGTTTTTACTCGGTGATGCCGCTTAATTTTTTCCAGGTCCTCGATCAAACTGCTCCTCGTTTCCCCTTCGATTTTTTCGATTTTTCTTTCCAGCCGCAGGACCCGTCCCTTTCTCCCCCCAGCAAGAATTTCTTCCACTGCCCGGTCCGACTCTTTCTCAGCCGCGCCCAATTTCTGGTTAACCTCCCGTTCAATTTTTTCGATATCCTCCACAAAATGGCGCTCCCTTTCCCGCCTTCTTTTAAAGAAGAGGATCAGCAGAGCGAGCAAGCCGATTATGGTTCCCAGAAGCAAGCTATAGACCAGCCAGCCCGGCAAAGTTAATCCAAGAAGAGATACGGCGCGGGGGTCGACGGTAAAGCGGGATTCCACCGGAGAGCTTTCCACCCCGCCTTCCGTGACTGCTTTGGCTTTTAGGGTATAGGAACCGGGCTTCAGAAATTCCTGGTAGAGATAGGAGAATTCGCCGTCACTCTCAACTAAGGCGAGGAATTCGTTATTGAGGTAAAGCTCTACCAGACCTTGGGGAGCGAGCCCTTTAATTTCCAATCTTTCCAAGATGGGGATGAATGCTCCGTTGGCGGGATTAGTAATAACCGGCTCGGCAATATCAATTACTTGGAGGGTTAAATTTGCTTCCCGGTAATTTCCGGCCCGGTCATACGCGCGAACCGTTACCACGTGGGTTCCTTCCGCTATTCTGGAAAACTGGTAGGGTATTGCTACGGATTGGAAGAAGCCGCCGTCCAAAGACAGCTCGTAATGACTGATGCCGGAGGTGGTATCGCGGGCCTTCCCTTTAATTAAAGGGGCAATGGTAACATTTTCGGCATCCGGGACCGAGGTTATTTTGAAGGGCTCCGGCGGAGCGGTATCGATTCTAATTCGAAAGTGAGCGGTTTGCCCCCAGCCACTGGCGTCCCGCGCCTTGATGTGGAAATAGTAAACGCCATCGGTTAGATTGTTGTAGCTAGCCGTAAGGCCGGTCGTTTCCGGAATGTTATCGGGGATGGTTTGGGAACCGCGGTCCAGGATGTAGGAAAAATCGACGGATCCGGAAGGCCGCAACCAGGAAAAAACCGCCTGGTTTTGGGCATACCAGGAGTTTTGGTCGGGGTGGGTAGGGGAGGAAACAGCGGGGGCCGCCAGCGGAACCGGTTTAAGAGTAAAGTTGGCTCCACTGGTGGAACCCAATACTTCGGTTCCTGAACCATCCGCGGCCTTGATTTGAGCGGTTGTGAAGGAAAGGGCGGCCGTCCCAGCGGATTTGACGGAAAAAGTGATCGTGCCAATTGTTCCGGAACTCCCGCTAAAAGAACCGGTGTGGCCGCATTCTAAATTAACGGTTCCAGAGGAATTAGAATAGTTTGGGGATCCGGTAATTTGGAGGGTGCAGATGGAGCCGGAGAACGAAACCGCACTTACCGCCAAAAGGCTGGGGGGAAATTTAATTACCGCTTTGTAGGCATTGGTCTGGTGGGAGCCGGAATCAACCAGCACCGCAACCGAAAAGTTGCTGCCGACGTAGTAGCTTCCGCTGGACGGGGACAGGTAAAGGCGGGCGTCGCCCGCGAAGATGCTTGAACTGATGGAGAAAAGAAGAAACGCCAGAGCGGATAGCACGGCCAGGACGGTTTTAGCTTTTGCTTTAATTTTTTTCATATTTGCGAGGCGCTACTAGCGAAACAGCAGCCGGCGGATTTGCAGCCAAAGACCTTCCCAGAATCCGCTTTGCACGTAAACTTTAACTGATTTTTGCGTAATGTTTCCGGCCCGGTCAACGGCTTGGACATAAATGCTGTTTTCACCGCTGGCAAGGTTTAATATTTTAAGCGGAGAAGAGGCGAGGGTAAAGGATTCGTTGGCCACCTTAACATAAAATTCTTGGGCGTCTTCTCCAGAGAAATTAAGCTCAATTGATTCGTTTTGGGCAAGGGTGACCCGGTCGGTTTGGACATTCAGCTGCGGCGGGATGGTGTCGATCTGAATTTTAAGATGGGAGATTGGTCCCAACCCCGCCGAATTTCTGCCGCGAACATGGGCATACCAAACTCCATCCGCCACATTGGGAAACTCTTCCAGGCCCGTTTTGGCAAAAGTGCTTGAATCGGGTACACCCTGGGGATTTTTGTCCAGGCGGAACGCATACTGCACCTTTTCTTCCTGGAGCCAGTGAATAACGGGATTGTTGGAGATGTACCAGTGGTCGGGCTGGGGGTGAGTGGGAGAAGTGAGCACTACTTTTTTCGGCAAGGCGATTTTTGCGGAAGAAGGCGCTGGGGGAGTGGCAATGGTGAGGACGTTATTTTCCACTGTTGCCAAAACGTCGGTTCCTTTCCCGTCATTGGCGTGGACGGAAGAAGAGGCTTGTTTAATTGTTACCGAAGCTTGTCCGTTTTCCAATGCTTCAAAAATCACCGTTCCCACAATTCCGGAGGAAGTCGTCAGCCCGGGGTTGGGCGTGCCGCAGGCCAGGCGGATGGTACGGGTGTTGGGGCTCACGGTTTCCTCAGGATAAAGCGTGCAGAAAGAACCCAGCTGGGAGAGCTCTACAACTCTTAAGTTTCGCGGGTAATTAATGGTTGCCCCCACGGCGTTGATGTTTACCGACCCCGGGTAAACCAAGATGCGGACGGCAATTCGGCTGCCTTTCGCAACCAAAGCGCTGGGCGGGGAAAGTACCAAACGCGCTTCTTTCTTTACTTGGGTAGGGGAAGGGATCGGCTGAATTGTTTCATTAAGCGCCGAAGTGAGAATCTTTCCTCCCAGGAAACCGGCCAGAACCATCACTAAGGTGTGGGCCAGAAAACCGGCCCAGGTATGGCTTAAAAAGATTTTTCTCATTCTTTTAAGTGGTGGATAACCAAGGGCGAGAAAAACAGCAAGATGGTAATGCCGGTAGTTAAAACCGTAGTCGCCTTTAGCGACCACAAGAGCTCCTTCGGCGGATAAGGGCTAAAAACCATTAAAAGGGCCAGTTTTTGGCCGTTTTCGTCGGTTAAGATTTGGCCGGCTGCCGTGAGGGTTACTCCTTCAGTGGTCAAGTTTTGGATAAAGCTTTTATTTTCCGCCACGTTTTCTTCGTTGAAGGCCAGCTTGGCGAAGTTTTGAACGGCTTTATCAAATTGACTATTGCTGATAGTTGAAACGTAAAGCTTGTTGCAGTTGCAGTAGATACCTAAATTTTCCACGCCGATTTGCTGGGCGAGCGCGGCGACAAAGGCGCGGTCGATAAGTTTGGCCGCAAAAACTGCCCCAATTACTTCGCCATTTTCCAAAAGAGGAGTGCCGGCTCCCACCACCAGAGGAGTTGTGATGCCCAGTTCCAAAGTTTTACTTGGTTCTCCCCCTAAAACCCTAACATGGGCGGGTCCTAGAACGGTCAAATCTTGGTTTACCAGAAGGGGGTTGTGGGGGGCGGCGACGGTGATGCCGTTTTGGTCGGTGATGGCAACGGCATCAATAAGTTGGGCGGCATTAATTTCTTTTTGCGCTAAGGGATTTAAGGCGGAGTAATTGCCGTTCTTAAACAGTTTGCGGAAAGCAGGATCCTGGGCCATTTGGGCAGTTACGGTAGCAGCTTCTTGCTGAATTTCTGCCAACTGGCTTTGCGCTTCTTCCAGTTTGGTAGAGGTTTCTTGATAGGAATTGCGGTCGGAACTGTTTTCCAGCCAAGCAAAAATAAAAGTTCCCAAAACCATTATCACGACTAAAAGCGGCACCATCCGGCGAGCGATTTTTCGTTCTTCGGGGTTAATACTTCTAACCCTCTTCCATAGGTAGCGGTCTAGAAAGAGTAAAATTCCGGTCGTCGCTGCGGTTAAGATCAGATAAACGGGGAATTTGATGAAGCGTAGATAGGGGAGCAGGCCTAAGGGCCAAAAAATCATTGCTACTCCCAGCAAGAGACCGCCGGCCAAGGCCTTTAAACTTTTCCCAAAGATAAAGCCGTGCAAAACAATCCACAAGCCGGCTCCCAGCAAGATGTAAACGGAACCCGCTAAAAGGTAGCGGACCCACAATTGCCCCAAACTCAAGGCGTAGGGATAATCAATGGGAAAGCTTGCGATCATCTCACCCCATTAAAGCGCATTCCACTCTCCGGCTGCAATTAACTTGACTTAAATTAATCGCGGGAAACTTGCATCTAGGATAGAGCAAGAGAGAATTGCCTAAGAAGTTAGGCTTTCTTTGCTACCGGTCTTAAAAAACCAAAACCAGAGAGCAGGGTAGCTTTTCAAATTTTAGCCTTCTTTAATGGCTTTGCGAAACTCTCTTACGGAGTCACCAATCCCACGGGCTAATTCGGGAAGCTTTCGACCTCCGAAGAAGACCATTAAAACGGCAGACAAGAAGACGAGCTCGGTTGTTCCTAATCCTCCAATCATTTATTTGTCACCCCCTTCCGGGCAAGTAATATGCAAGAGTGCATAACTAAATAAATAGTGGCACAAATCAAGCGGGCTTGGCAATAGGGTTAGAAAGCGGTATCGAAGCGGTTGTAGGTTAAGGTAGTGGCGTGAGCACTCCAGGCGTCGGTAAAGTTGGTGATGGAGGGGTTGTTGGCGGGGGTGGCGTAAAGGTAGGAGAGATCCCCGGTCGTATCGGTTTCCTTTAAAACATACCAGCTTCCAGCCTTTTCCACAAAACCAAAGTAGTAGGTGGTGCCGGCATCATCAATCTCGGTAATCCCGTAGCCGCTGGTGGGGTATTTCTCGGCCGGATCAATTACCACCCCGGCACTATCTTTAATTGCAACCGTTCCCGGTCCCGGGACGCTCCCGAAGAAGGCGGCGCCGGCTTGACGGGGATTTAGAAGGGAATAAACCAGAAGCCCCAAGCCAATTCCCCCAGCTCTTTTTAAGAAAGCCCGCCGGCCCGGTTCTGTGACTGCCGCTTCCTTGTCCGGTTCGGCGGTCCGGCCCTCAATCTTATCCAGCATCGCGGCCGTGTAGGTTTCGGAAGTGCTTTCTTTTTCCTGGGGAGCCGCTCCCTTTGGCTCTTTTGCGGGCCGCAGGATGGCAAGCACCCTTCCCCAAAAGTAAAGCGGGAGCGAAACCAAGGCCGCGGCAAAAAGATATTCCTCTTGGTTTTGGGCGCTTAAGAAAGAGGCGACGGAAAGCACGGTGGTAAAGCCGGTGCCGACCAAGAAAGTTAAGGACTTAAGAGCAGTGAAACCCGGAATTTTCCTGAGGAAGGTCCGGCTGGCTAAAAGCAGCAAAAAATAAGAAGCCGTGATCCCCAAAAGAATAAAGAGCGCGCGCTCCACGCTGGAGGCGGCGCTTCCCGCGGCCTGGATGAGGAGAACGCCGAGCAAGAATAAATTGTAGATTACTAAAACAGCTTGCAGAAACACTTTAATTTATCTTTGGCAGGGGATTAACTTTAATTTAGGTCAAACCTCACGGCAAAGTCAACGGCATTTTGCCGCTATTTCGACTCTTTTTGCTTTTCTTTTTTCTCTTTGTTTTCCGGTTCTTTGACCGGCGAAACGGGTGCTTTTTCTGGGTTGGGGGCTAAAGGCTTTCCGGGGGTTCGGCGGTTTTTAATCTTCTTCAGCTCCCTTTTGATTAGCCAGCTCAAAGTAAGGAGAATGGCGATGGTGACCGGGTAGAAGAGATAGCCGGGAACCGTAAGTCCCCAAACATTAACTTGCCAAGGGGTAACGTTGAAGACGACTTTGGCTGGTTCGCTCTCAATCCCATCGGCGTTGATATAGGTGGCGGAAAGTTCGTGGCGGCCGGGTGCCAGAAGTTTCCGGTAATTAAAGCTTATCTCTTCCGCCCCGGATGCGCTGGTGCTCTGCGGATTTTCGCCATCCACCACAAACTCCACCGTTCCGGCGGCGCTGATCTTCACCGTGATCGGCAGTTGGCCAAACAGCGGGATCGTTTCTCCCTCGGTGGGAGTCAGGATTTCCGGAGCGGGAACGCTCACCACCACCAGATTGAGCTTGGCTTCCTGGGAGTTGCCGGCCTTATCGTAAGCGGTAACCCTCGCTTCCCGCAAACCGCCGCGGATGCGGGTAAAGCGGTAGTAGGTTTGGGCGGTGTTTTCTAAAACTGTACCGTCTAAGGAAACTTCGTAATGGTTAATCCCGGAAGTGGCGTCGGTTGTGAAGAAGGACAAAAGCGGGGCGCGGAAGACCCGTTCGGGAGAGGGGTCGGAAACGATTTTAAAAGGCAGGGGAGCGGTGGCATCGATTTGGATCTTAAAATGGGCGCTGTTGCTCCAGCCCTCGTCGTTTTTTGCTTTCAAATGGAAGTAATAGATGCCGTCGACCAAGTCCGGGTAGGTTTTAGCGGTGGCGGTGCCTAGGGAAGAATCGGCAGGAATGGTTTGGGGGTTTTGGTCCAAGAGGTAAGCGAATCCTTGCGCCCCGGACCCCGCTTCCCAGGCCAGGCTGACGGTGCGGTTTTGGTACCAGGCGTTCTGATCGGGGTGGGAAGAGGAGGAGATGACGGGGGTACCGGCGGGGGGCTCTTGAATGGCGAACTCGGCCGACTCGCGGGTGCTTAAGATCTCGGTTCCCGCCCCGTCCGCCCGCTTCACATTCCCGCTTGATACCGAAACTGCGGCCGAACCAGCGGAGAGAGCAGTAAAATTGACGATCGCAATTTTCCCGGCGGTTCCCTTAAAAGCCTTAATCGTTCCGCATTCCAAGTTGGTGGCGGTTTGGGCAATCCACAGGGAGCAGATCGAGCCGCCGGTTGTGACCGAAATCGGCCGCAAATTAGCAGAATAGGTAAGAGTAGCGCGGTAGACGTTGGTTAAATTTCCGCCGGTATCGACTAAGACCGAAATCGGCAGGTAAGAACCCACAAAGTAGTTGCCGCTTGGGGGAGCAAGGTAGAGCCGGGCCCCCGCGGCAAAGGAAGGAAGGGGAGATTGCAGGAGAAGAAGCAGCAGACCGGCGGCCGTGGCGAGGATTTTATTTTTTAAGGTTTTGATCTTTTTCAACATTATTATTTGATTTTATCGTTACGGGCAGACCCCCCAGTGAAAGAGCATAATCGAAAAGTCCGTCAAGTTCACAATCCCATCACCATTAATATCAGCATTGGCATTACTCGTATTCCAGTAGAACAAAAGAATCGAAAAATCGGTGAGGTTAACAAATCCATCGTTATTTAAATCACCCAAACAAACAGTTCCGGAGACCGCGTTAAATTGCCGCACCGCCGCTGATTTCTCCGTTCCCCAATAGACGATCAGCTTGAAATAGTAGGTCCCGGTATTTGGGACGGTGGCGTTGAGAGCGGTTGTCCAGCTCTCTCCCGGGGTGAGGAATTTTGCGTCTTGCGCGTAGAAGGTATCGTCCCCGCCGCCGCATTGATTGCTTTGATTGCTTACCACGCAATAGGCATACTTGTATTCGTAACCGGTGCCTCCCTCGTTTTTGATTGTCGCATCGGCGGTGATCGAGGGAACAGTGTTGTCGGTAATCGAGTTGATCTTCACTTGGGCCGGCGAGTCAATTTCTACTTCCCAGTAGCTTCCGTCTTGAATCGGGGCGGTCCCGCCCACGTTAATTGTCACAACCGTCTCATACCGGCCGCCGACGGAGCCGGTCGGGACCGTCCAAACTATCTCATAAGTTCCGGTGGCAATCTTGGTCATTGTCGTCGGGGCGGAACCCGGGATTGCCCGGTTCGCATCGTAAATTGTGACCGCCGGGTTGGAGACGGCATCGGCGAGCTCGGTGTTGTAGTCCAAGACCCAAAGCTTGGCGCGGTAGGCCTTGCCGACCAAGACTTCGCCGTCGCCGGAGAAACGGGTTGTCCAGCGCCGCTCAAGTGTTTCTTCTTGGGAGATATTTTCCCCGGGGGCGATATTGCGGGTGGTTAAACTGCGAACGGCATTGCTCCAAATTGAAGATACAAGAGTGGCAAAATCATCTAAGCTGCGGCCGGTAAAGCTCCAAACCGCGGAGGCAATGTCGGCGGCGGTTAAAGTAGGGGTGACTACATTAAAGCTTTTATCCAAGCAGAGTTTTTCGGTGCCGTTCGTGCAGCACATTGTGGCCCGGTAAAGACCGTTGGCAAGGGTGGTGGTATCAACATCATAGGAATACCAACCGTTAGCGTCTCCTGGCATGGCAAAAGGGGAGCCGGTCAAGTCGGGGCTGGCAAGGGAGCAAGTGTAGGAGCCCCCGCCGGGAATGGGATCGTAATTGTCGTCGTAGAGGATTTCCCCGATCGTGCAGGTTTGACCGGCTTCGCAGCGGCGGGATTCCACCTCATCGGCTAAAACCCAAAGAGAGGTCCCTAGTAAGAGGAAGAGGGCAACTGCGGTAAAAAACTGGGTTAGGAATTTCACAAGCTAATATTAACCGAATTACTAGCCACTGGTTGCGGAAGATTGGTAATATCTTCCCAGAATGGATAAAGAATACTGGCTGGTGGCCGCCGTGGCGCTTCTCATCTTAGCTTCCGTCTTGGACTCTTTTGCCGGAGCGGTAAATCTTTCATTTTAACCGCCTTCTCCACCATTGAGCGCCAGTATGTCATCAAAATGCTGGGAGCTCTGCTTTTGGGGGTTTTGGCGGAGCTTTACACTGTTCAGCAGCTGGCCACCGGCTCTGCGGTAACTCCCTTAAATTGGACGCTCTCTTTTGCTTATGCCGGGGTGCTTTTGGCTCCAGCCTTTGCTTATTACCTTTTCCGAGCCGCCTTAAGCGGAATCTCCGGGATACCGGAGGAGCCGGTGGGAGAGTCGGAAAAAAGAATTGAAAAAATGAAGAATTTAAGCGAAGATAAAGAGCAAGAGAGTTAGTTTAATTTTCCCCTGCCTAAGAAGTTTGTTGTAATTTTAATTAAAGATGGCAATCACAACCAGCGCTGGTGACGGTGTGAGAATCACAACCGTGGCAAAAAACGGTACATTAGGATCTCAAGCCGCCGCTGCTAGTAATGAAATAATTTTTGATACCGCGATTACTACCAACAACGGTAACCTTATGGTTTCTCCTACTTTTGTCGGCCGGTTGGTAATCGTTCGTCAAGGACTATCAAACGAAGAAACTCGCTACATTACTGCAGTAGCAGGCGATAACGTCACTTGCACTGTGCATGAAGATTGGGTTACCCAACCTGCTTCAGGCGACGCCTACCATGTCTCCTACATTATTCAAGATGCGGCAACCGTCACTGGTTTGTCACTGATTACCAAGCGTGTCGCTGACTACACTAGCTCGAGGAGATTCAGCGTTGGTAACGCCGCCGGTACCCCCTTTGCTTTTTTTGCGATGCTCAACGGTGTCTCTTTGGAATCTGTTGATAACTCCAGCACTACGATTGGTGATTTTACAGTCGAAAGTGCCGGAAGGTTCGACAACGGGTACCTGTTCTCCGGTACCCCGGTTTCGGGTGGATATATTATCGGTACTCCGGCGCTTGCCGGAGAGCTGGTAATGGACATAAAAACCGGTGCCCAGGTCAACCTTTACGACTGGTTTTTGACCTGTGTCGCCAGCAACGAATTTGAGATAGATGCTTCCACAGCCTCAAAAGTTAGAGGTGAGAAAATTAAGCTTTTCTCCTCCGCCAGGGAGGCGCACTTTTTGGCGGATGACACGCAGATCGAAAATCTTACCGTCGAAGGAAAAGGCACCACTGCTGATATTGTCAGGTTACGAAACCTAAATTCTTCCGGATATATTCGAGGACTTAATCTTATCGCTACCAATGGATTCGATACTCGGTCGGGAGATACCTCTACGGAAACGATTGAGTTGAAAGACGTCACCTTTATCAACAATTTGAGGTTGATAAACGTCAACTCCAACAAAACCTGGAATATCATCAATCCAGTTTGGACTGTCAGCGCAGCTTCGGAGGCAGACATCAACTTCCAAACTGCTACTTCCAACAGCGTTAATGAATATTTCAGTCTCGATGTTCTAGTTGCCGACACCGGCGGTACGGGGATTAGCGGCGCAAGGGTAAAAATAGTTGAAAATGATAACGGCGCTGGTTCACCAGCCCTTCCCAATCAGGTAAGCACGGACGCTAATGGTGACGCTTCAACCAACATCCTAAAGAGGAAGTTTACTGAAGCAGGGGGAGGAGGATCTCTTACTACTGCAACTCACTCTGGTTTTTCGCTAAAAACCTACAAGTACGGGAGAGCCCCCTTTGCCGGCGCCCAAACAGTTGCCAACCAGTCCGGTGGCTTTGGGCAAAATTCCAGCGTTACCCTGCTTTCCGACACATTTCAGGTTGAGACCAATGAGGCGACGGCCGTGTCCGATGGAACCCAAAAAGTGGTGTTTGTGGAATCTACCGCTCTTAACCAGTCCCATTCCATTATCAAGTTCGAAGGGGGTACCGGGACGCTCAATGTAGGGAACACGGTGACGGGATTAACCAGTGGTGCCGACGGTGTGGTCGAGGAGATCATTGAAGGGGACTCAACGGCGGGAACCGTTATTCTGAAGTTGCGGGACACGAATTCTTTTTCAACTGGGGAAACTTTAAATGAAAGCGGGGGGTCAAGCGACTGGTCGGCAACCTTCGCCAACTACGAGAAAAGATTTTATTGGTTAATTCAGGCTGGGACGATAGGTGGTTCTCCTCGTAGTTTCCAGCAGCTTTACGACCACTTCAATGCCAAATTTTCTGAATCAACTCTCGATATTGCAGACAATTGGGATGATGTAATCATTGATGGGCGATCAGAGTTCGCTAGTCCTATTCAGGGCGTTTCCCTTGGTTCTCCGAACAAGCTCAAAACAGTTCGAAATGTAGCATTAACCCGGGGCTGGTGTGTATCCGGCTTATCCAGTCTAGCCTCAACAACGGCTTACACCGCCAATGACGGGACGGAATTTAATCCTGAGACAACCGTTTCCGTAAATATCCATGTGAAAGACACCAGCAACGCCGATATTAGCGGGGCGCTGGTATGGATAGATGAAGACCCTTCCTCCGAACCTTACATCATGAACACCACAACCGATGTAAATGGCGATGCCAGTACCACCTACAAATACACGGCCGATCAAGCAATCGTTGTCCACGTGAGAAAATCGAGCCCCGCGGCGACAAGATACGTGCCGTTTTCGACTACCGGTACAATCGGATCCACGGGGTTTACCCTGGATGTAACACTTCAAGTTGATTCGAATGCCTAAAAATGATTGAAAAAGACTTCAAAATTGATTTTAAAAGTAAAAGAATATCTTACATCCCCAAGAAGGGGGCTACCCAAGATTATAAAGTTCAGGAGCTTTATTCGTTTCTGATGGACACCTTTGATGAGCCCGAGAATATGAAGTACGATATTCCGATGGAATCGGTTTCTAAAGGCAAATTTCGCCTCGTCAATGGTTGGAAGATTGATGAGAAAGCCAAAAAACGCCTCAAAGGAGGAACTTTGGAGCCGACCAAATGATCGAAAGGGACTTTGAGATCGGTTTTCAAAACCAGCGGATTACCTACAACCCCCAAGGGAGCGGGAAGGTTTACACCATCAATGAGTTTTACTCCTTTCTTCAGGAAACTTTTGCCAAACCGCAATATATGAACTACGAGATCCCCATCGAAGCCGGTTCCAAAACCAAATATTCCCTGGCCGGCGGCTGGGTGATGGATGAGGAAGCGTTAAAACACCTTAAAGGCGGCAACTTGGTTTTGGAGGTGAGGGATTTGGACGGGAGTAAGTTTAAGGAATTAAGTGAGTCTCTTAAGATAAGTTAATCATCGATTTTTAGCTGTTTAATTTTCTCCAGATTTTTCCCATAGTCGGTCTTGTCCTCGTGAAAGCCTTTAAGTGCTCCTACCGAGGGGAAGAAAGCGAGGACTTTATCTTTTTCGGTCGGGATATCCGCTTGATTGCCTAAGTACCAGTTGTAGCTGGACCACCGGTAGGAAGCCAAATCTCCTATTAAACCGGCGACGAGGGGGTTTAAGTGGATAAAGCGGACGAGGTGGATAAAGAGTTTATCCTCGGTAACAGGCGCGGCCCGGAAGGGGCCCTGCATCAAGGCTCCCACCCGTTGGTACTTCTGATTAAAGTAGAGGGTATAGGCATTGGTGAGCTGTTTTAGGAGTTTGGAAACGCCATTGGCGGTTTCTTGCTTTAACAAAAGGTGGAAATGGTTAGGCATTAAGCAGTAGGCGATTAGCTTAACCTCTTCAGTGAGGTTTTTTTCATATAGGCGCACCGGAGTGTCGGGATACATTTGGGCAGCTTTTTCAATCGGTAAAAGATAGACCGTCAGGTAATAGAGGAAGGTCGCATAATCGGTTTCGTCAAGGAAGATTGGGCGCTTTTCCACCCCCTGGTTAAAGACGTGATAAAAGGAATTTTCTTGGAAATTGCGGACAACGTATTTGGATGGCATCAGTTTTGGTTTAACATAGCCCGCTCCGGTTCGTCAAGGGTTTAACCCCTTTTTACCGTTAAGGGTTAAACCCCTTATTGACACTCGGGTAGCTGTTTCAGTAAACTTGCCTCGAAACCCTGCCGCTTTTTTATTGACTAATGTCAGATCAAATAACAGTTACCAACCCTGATAGCACCACTGAACTTTTTAACGTTTATTATTCTGCCGAAAATCGACAAAAGCGAATTGAGTGGGTTACCGGTGGTACCGGAAACGGTTTTGCGAACGTAAACAAGCTCTACTCTGCTCTCCAAAACCTCTTTGATGAAATCAGCCAAATGGACGACGGCGTTCCAATGTCGGCTCAGACCCCAACCGAGTACACGATTGGAACTATTGACTCCGGGGACAGTGATCCCTGGTTTATCGACCGGGTTTCGGTTGAGCACTTAACCGGCGGTGCGATCAAGACTTCTGGCTGGACTAGGGCGGCGAGCGGTAATGTTGGCATCCTCAGGATAACTTGTAACAACGGTGCCGGCGGTGGCCCGGGGCCTATCGATTCGGGCGACATCGGAGACGATGTCTCTCTCGGCGGCAATAACGGAACACTTTTGGATGTGAAAGGTACCGGTGCGGGTAGTATTCTTTGGATCCGGCCTGATACATCCGGCGACGATGACGATTGGGATGACGCCGGAACGATTACAGCCGCGACGAGTACTAACACCGCCACCTGGACGTCTACGAGCACTGGCGAATCTCTCTGGGCGAACATTTTCTCTATCGGTACCATTGAAACCAATACCCACATTTACGTTAGGCAGGATTCCGATACAGCGGGTACTACCCCCACTCTTCTAGTTGGGTATAAATCAGCTACGGACTGGTGGGTGGACGGCCACATCGATATTTTGGTCAATGTCAAAGAGGTTGATTTAGAGGTTGATGACGGGATTATTCAGGTATTTGCCCGCCAGCACACCAAGACGTATGACCATTTTGAAACGGATCTTTCTTCCGGAGGTCGCAACCCTATCCCGCTTTCCACCGGTAACGACTTAGATAACCAGGTGGGTTACTGGCAGACCGTCACAACAACCGCGACCGGCAGTTTCACGGTAGGAGAGATCATCAGAATCGATGGTGATCCTACCAGTGCTGAAAGGGGAATCGTCACGAGTAGCTCTGGGGCTGCACCGAATGTAACGGTTCAATACTACTCATTTGGTGACCCGATCGATAATTTTGATAACAGCGACGTAATTTATGGTGAAACCTCTACCGAGACGGCGACCGTGGTTACCCCGACCGCCGTCAATGGTGCGTCATACACTGACATAACGATAGATTTTGGTCAAGCGACTTACGACATCAACGAGAACGACACGACCGAAAGATATTCGATTGTGATTGACGGTGCGGGGAGAACCCTTTTGGAGATTTATCGAAGACTGAAGTACATCACGAGGAGAGGAGAGGCTACAGTTACCCTCGGTGAAGGATCAACTCCAGTCCCAGGGCAGTTCTATATCGGTTCTGACCGCAGGATCACTTACAACACTCTTACTGGTTCGCTCGTAGCGGGTGATTTTGTAACCCAGGCCGCTGCCGGCGGTGTCGGTCCTGCGGAGGGATACGTGGTTGCCATCCATGATTCGGGCACCAAAAGATTGATCATCCGAAATACCGAAGGGACTTTCAACACTACTAACGATATTCAGAAAGACGGTTCAAACAAAGTCTCAATGACTGGTGGTTCCATCGCCGTTGTTTCTCCGGTCAAGGCTTCGCCGTTCGGAACCTACGCGGGAGGTAAATTCTTCGGCGCGTCTGGAGTAGTACTTACCAACATTGATTCGGACGACGCGAGCAACTATCAGTTGATTGATGATGACAATAATGTTGTTAAGCCTCCGACAAAGGTTTCTCTTTCAATTACTAATACAAGACAGGATGACAAGGTGGCTATTTTCAGGCTTAGTGGCGGTGTAATTGAGAAGGGTTACTACACTGTAAATGCCGCCGGTGCAATTGGAGATACTTCCGTAACCGTTACCCCATCTATTAGAGTTAACGAGCCAGGAAAGACTGCACCAGGGGGAGTGTTGAGGTTGGTGGACATTTCGGGCGACAAAGAATACCGAATGAGGTTTACCAGTTGGACCGGTTTTGTTTTTACCCTTGCCAATATTGATATCGCGGCAGCGGATGCGGGGACTAATACAGACACAATTGTTGAATCAGGTGCGTTTACAAACGCCAAAGTAGGCGATATTGTCGTAAACAACGGGAATGGCCATGATGGTATTTCTTACGTCTCTGAGGTCACAAGTGCCAACGAAGTTCAAATTTCACCAGCAATCACCGATCAGACTACCGCCGATCACATTGAACTGAATGCCTTGCCGGTTGCTTTAGAAGTTGGTGTTGACACAGTTTACGTTCCGTTCATCGACGTCTTCGAGACCACCGGCGCAGATCCTCTCGGAGACAGTGAGTCGGCAACCGTTACCTTTGACGAGGGCGAGCCAACCGTGAATATCCGGGTCGTGGCTAGGCACGCCGACATCCCGGCTAACTACGGAATAATTCCTTACTCGGCGGACACCTCTTTCGGTTCGAGCAATTTCACCAACTCGATTATTAGAACGGACGATACAATCTTCACGCCTTAAAGAGATGGAATTAGTTGATGGCTCTCAAAAACCAAAGAACGTGGAACCGGCGGATTCCCGCGGAGAGAAAGGCCTTTTTTTTATAGGAAAATCTCTGAAGCGTGGCAAAGTTAGCTACATTGCTAGAAGTTCCTCTGGCAGACTCATGGCTCGAGCCGAGACTTTAGCCGAGATTAAAGAGGCAATTGAGCGACTCAAGAAGACCGGAAATGCGGCTACTGTTACCGAAGAAAAAGAGTCTAAGCCTGTTGCGGGAGGTGAGTCAAAAACACCGGTTTCGAAAAAGGGGAAGATTTCTTCCCGGATTCAATATTCCAGTAAAGGAAAAAAATCCCCGCAAAAATTCTCTGGTTACAAATTTAAATAGCAATGGAACTATCAAAAGAGGCGCGCCAATATGATCTTGACGCCCTCAAAGCTAACGTGGAAAAAATTAAAAATAATATCGTTATGTTCGAAGCTGAAATTGAAAAAGAAAAAAAAGAAATTGAACGACTGCAAATGCTTATTAATGTTTTAGAAGAAGATCAGAAGAAGTCAACTCATTGATTAAATGGCTCTAGTTTTTGATAAATCTCTCAAAATAATCACCGTCGAGAAACCTCAGAGAGAGCTCACTATCCAGGATCTCCACGATGAGATTCGGCTCTTTGAAGAGAAGAACCAAAATCTGGAGGTGGCCCAAATTGTAAACGCTTCCGGCAAGCAGGATTTGGGGGGTGGCATTCAGGTGGGAATTACCTTGGAACTAATTAATGACTGGCGGTTGGCGTTTGAGTTTCGGACCGACCAAGAGGTCGAAGACGAGGGGTTCCCGCCGGTGACGGAGGGTGGATCCGTTCTTTGCTTCGTCAGAGGAGGGAATTTGGTTGCAACCAACATTTATAACAACAACCCGATCTTTTCAACCCAAAACACCCAAGTGACCATCGCTCAGTCTTCCTCGGCCACAATCATAACGCCGCCCGCGGATTACGCCGCATTGCACATGATTGAATCTCTCCGGGGCCGATCCGTTTCGGTGGGTAATATTTGGTACTGGGATCCGACCAGCGGTATTGATAGCAACAACGGGGAGACTCCAGCGACGGCGGTGGCGACTTTTGACCAAGCCCAAACTTTGGCCTCGACCGGCACGCCCGACAACATCATCTTCGCCCTGGCAAGCGCCGGCGGGGTCACTACGGTTACGGAGAAAATCACCATCTCTACCCCCAACATCAAACTGCGGGGACCAGGGTACACCTTTCAATTTGCTCCGGACAGTGCGGGCGCTCCCACTGTTTCCATTACCGCTGCCAACGTCGAGTTTTCTGGATTCTATGTCACCACCTTTACCGGTGGAACCGATAACGGAGTTACCGTGATGGGAGACAACGCTTTCATTAAAGACGTTTGGGTCAAAGATGCCACGAGCAATGGGATCAGCGTCTCCTCCTCTTCCCGTACTACTGTCGATACCTGTGCGATTGAAGATTGCGCGGGGAACGGAATTGCGATTGGCGCCACCACCGCGATTGCCAAAGTCCGCCAGTGCATCCTAAGCGGCAACGGGGCCGATGGGGCCGATTTGGCGGGCGGGTTTGCCGACATTACCGACAATATCTTTGAGAACAACCTTATCTTCAACAACACCGGTTGGGGAATCGATGTGGGATCGGGAGTGGTTCGGACCGGTATTCGCCTCCACCACACTATCGCCAAAAACACCGCCGGCACGATCGATACCGCCGGCAGCGTTGATACCTTCCAAGACACCTCCGGCACGGTTACGCAAGGGGATATCGATGCGATTGTGGCGGGGGTTTGGGATGAGCTTTTGTCCTCCCACACCAGCGTGGGATCGGCCGGCAAGACTCTGCGGGATGCCAAGGTGAAGGCCACCCTCGCTTCCATTAAAGGGTAATCTTTCCTTTTATTAAATTAATTTTCTATCCTTTGGAGATAATAAAGTAGCGGTTGAAGAGAACCGTCGTTTCAAAGATTAAAAAGAGGGGAAGGGTGAGAAGCGCTAAAGATAAAAGATCGGTGGGCGGCAGAACCGCGGCCACCAGCATCAGGCCAAAGTAAATGAAAGGCCGCCGGGCCACCACCGCCTCCAAAGTTACCACCCGCATCTTAATGAGAGCGGTTATCACCAGCGGAAACTCAAACATCACTCCCAAGAGGGAGGAGGTAATAATGATTTGGGTTAAGAAAACCGAGATATCCAAAAGGTTGGTGACGTCGAGCTTGAGGGTATTGGCATAAAAGAGATTAATCACATACTTCATTACCGCCACCCCGTAGGCAAATCCTCCTGTAAAAAGCAGAAATGCCAAGGGGATAAGCGTAATTAGGAAACGGTATTCCTTCTTATTAAGCCCCGGCCCTAAGAAGCTTAAGATCTCATAAATTAAAAGGGGCAAGGTGGCGATAATCCCCACCACCAAAGCCGAACTTAAGGCCAGGTTAATAAACTGAAACTGGGAGGTAAAGGCAAAGTTAACCCCCTCAATGCGAAAAATCCGCAGAGAAAAAATGATGATCTGCTCGTAGTAGATGGCTCCTAAGAGGGCAAAGACCACAAAGGTGACAAAAAGAATCACCAGTTTTTTTCTAATATCGGTTAGATAGGGGAGATACTCTTTGCCCAATTCATCCAAGAAGCCTTTTTCGGCATCGGCTGCGTCTTTCTTAGGCTCCATTGGGGAAAGCTAATCCTACTGCTTGGAAACTTGGGTTTTGAATTGTTTTACTCCGTCCGCCACCCCTTTGATGAACTCAGGGAGCTTGCGGGAACCAAAGAACACCACAAGCAAAGTGGACAGGAGAGCTAATTCGGTAAGGCTAATGCTAGGCACTCGTTTCACCCCCTCCCGGTTTGGATTTCGCGGACGTAATCATTTCATGGTCCAACTCTTGGCCGGTTTCTTTCTCTTCCTTGCTTTCTAAGGGGCGGTCGGGGAGCGGTTTCTGGAGTTCTTTAGCGGCTTCCTCATAATCCTTGCCCATCCTTCGGAAATCCTTGGTGGCTTCGCCGATATCTTGGGCAATTTCGGTAGTTTTTTTCTTGCCGAATAAAACCACTAAAACGGTGATAATAAGGATCAATTCTCCGGTGCCGATTCCTCCCAACATTATAAGAGAAGAATAGCAAAAGGGGGTGTGTTAAGATAGGTTTTGAGGTATGGTGGGGTGGTCCCACCATTTCAATTGTTAGACTAAAAACGCATGGCAATCACAGAATTTAGCGCTGCAATAAATCAGCTGGCCGCCGAGCGGGGAGTTTCCCCCGAGGCCATTGTTGCAGGCGTCAAAAACGCCATGATCGCCGCGTACCGCAAGGATTACGGGGAGAAGGAAGGCTTGGTTAAACCTGAAGAAGGGGAGGAAGCTCCGGATGAAAACTTTGAGGTTAATTTGAACATGGAGACGGGTGAGGCCCGGATCTTAAAAGACGGGAAGGATGTTACCCCTCCCGGCTTTGGCCGCATCGCCGCCCAAGCCGCTAAGCAAGTGATTCTGCAAACCATCCGCGAGGAAGAAAAACAAGCGATCCGAAGCGAATTTACGGAAAAGTCCGGCAGCATTGTTTCCGGTTTTGTTTTCCGGGTCGATAAGGGTGTGGTTTACGTGGATTTGGGAAGAACCCAGGGCGTGATGTTGCCCGGGGAGCAATTGCCCGGGGAGCAGTATAAAACCGGAGCCCGCGTTAAAGCTCTGGTAAAGGAAGTTAAAGAGGGATTGCGGGGGCCGGAGATTATCCTATCCCGTACTGACCCCAATTTTGTGAAGGAGCTTTTTGCTTTGGAAGTTCCCGAGATTTCCGCCGGCGTGGTGGAGATTAAAGCCGTGGCCCGGGAAGCCGGGAGACGCACCAAGATTGCGGTTGCCTCCTCCGATGAGAAGATCGATCCGGTAGGAAGCTGCGTGGGCCAGCGGGGAGTGCGGGTGCAGGCCGTCACCCGTGAGTTGGGGGAAGAGAAGGTCGATATTATTCCTTACTCCGCCGATGATGAGACTTACGTTGCTTCCGCCCTGTCTCCGGCCAAGGTCATTAAAGTTAAGCTCAACAAGAAAAACCGCACCGCCCAAGTTGAGGTTCCCGAAGATCAACTATCACTAGCGATTGGGCGGGATGGGCAGAATGTGAGATTGGCCGCTAAATTGACCGATTGGCGCATCGACATTAAAGGGGCGGGGGCAATGTTTGCCGAAGGCACTAAGGGTCTGGAGCTTCTGGGAATGGGCTTATCTTCGCGGGTGGTTAATGCTCTCACGGCCGCGGGTTTGGAGACGGTCGAGGCCATTCGCGCCAAATCTGAAGAAGAGCTCTCCGAGCTTAAGGGCTTGGGCCCGAAGGCTGTCAAGGATGTTAAGAAAGCCTTGGGAGGATTAGGGATTTCCAAAGAAAAAGAAGAAGAGAAAGTGGCCGAGGAAGTTAAAGCGGAGGAAGTTAAGCAAGAAGAAGCCGTTGAGGAAAAACCGGCCGAAGCTCCCGTGACTGCCGAGCCCGAGCAGCCGGGCGAGACCACGGAGACCGTTCCGGCGGAAGCCGCACAGCCAAAGGCAGAAGAAGAGCCGAAAGAAGAAGCTCCCAAAGAGCAGGAAGAAGGGAAGAAAGAAAGCCCGGTCGAAAGTCAATAAGCGATGGCCCGGCTTAACCTTTCCTTTAAAAAATGGCAGAAACTAAGCAAAACGTTAAAACTAATCCTTCCCAATCAAATCCGCGACCTCCGGTTGTCGTAGTTTTAGGCCATATTGACCACGGCAAAACCACTCTTTTAGATTACATCCGAAAAACCAAAGTTGCTCCCGGGGAAGCCGGGGGAATTACGCAAAAAATTGGCGCTTACCAAGCCCCGGCGGGCGGCAAGCTCCTTACCTTTATTGATACTCCCGGCCATGCGGCATTTTCTAAGATGCGCGAGCGGGGAGCCACGGTGGCGGATGTGGGCATTTTGGTAGTGGCGGCGGATGATGGGGTTAAGCCCCAGACGGTGGAGGCGATTGCCCACGCCAAGGCCGCCGGTATTCCCATGGTGGTGGCATTAAATAAGATGGATTTAGCCCCCAAAGAAGCGCCGCTAAAGATTAAAGGTCAACTGGCTAAAGAAGGGGTTGTTGCGGAAGATCAGGGCGGGGACGTTCCGGTGGTGGCGGTTTCCGCCAAAACCGGGGATGGAGTGGATAAGCTTTTGGAAGTGGTGGGGTTGGTGGGAGATCTTTTGGAGCTGAAGAGTGAGCCGACGGCTCCTCTTAAGGCGGTGGTAATTGAATCTTTGATGTCGCCTAAGCAAGGACCTCTGGCCACAGCGGTGGTTAAAGAGGGAACTTTAAAGGTCGGGGAGGAAATTTCCGCGGGAGGAACGGCGGGCAAGGTTAAGGCGCTTCTGGATGAGCGGGGGGCGCGCATTTCCCAAGCCGAGCCCGGCACCCCGGTCCAAATCTTAGGATTTTCGGCGGTTCCCCCAGTAGGAGCGGAAGTAAGGCGGGGAACTGCGGAAGTGCAGTCGGCCGAGACCAAACCTTCTTTAGCAACGGGGGAAGCTGCACCGGCGGGACTAAATTTGATTGTGCGGGCGGAGAGCGAAGGGTCGCTGGAGGCGCTGGTTGCGGCTATTTCCAATTTGGAAGCGGAAGGAAAGCGTGCCAACCTTCTTCTTAAGGCGGTGGGGCCCGTGTCGGATTCGGACATTCGGCTGGCTTCCGCCTCCAACTCCTTGATCTTAGGCTTTAACGTACCAGTTATCCCTTCTGCCAAGAAGCTGGCGGAGGATTTTGGGGTGGGGGTAAGGACCTTTAAGATTATTTATGAACTTTTGGAAGTGGTGGAAAAGCTGTTGGCCGGCTTCCAAGCTATGGAGGAGGAAAAGAAGGCGCCGGAAGCTCAAGTCATCGCCGTCTTTACCCTCCACAGCGGGGATATTGTGGCGGGAGCAAAGATCTTAAATGGTAAGTTCAAATACCGCGACCGGCTGGAAGTGGTACGGGACGGGGAAACCGTTCACCAAGGCCGCATCCGCGGGCTTAAGGTGGGGAAGGACGAGGTTACCCAAGCATCGGGAGGGCAGGAAGCCGGAATTTTAATCAAACCCCAGTTTGAGGTTAAAAAAGGCGACCGGCTCGTGATACCATAAATCTGCAGTGACTAAAACCAAAGCGAGTAAAAAAATTAAGAAAACAGCGAAAGCCTCTTCAATCAAAAAAGCCGCTTCTGCCGATAAGTCCAAGAAAGAGCTGATTGAAGGAGTGGCCGTCCACAAAGCCGATACCGGCTCCCCTGAGGTGCAGATCGCCCTTTTAACTAAGCGCATCAATGAGTTGACCGAGCACTTGAAGGAGCACAAGAAGGACTTAAGCTCCCGCCGGGGTCTTTTGGGGTTGGTCAACAAGCGGCGTAAGCTCTTACTATATCTCAAGAAAAGAAACGAAAAGCGTTACCAAGAGATTGCCAAGAAGGTTGGGTTGACGAAGTAGCCGATTTGGCAATTTGACATTGGTCTGCTAAACTCTTTAAGTTATTTAAGAAGATAAAAAGATTAAGTAATTGTTAAGTTGGAATAGAATCCTATTTAAATCAACCATTCGCAATTACTCTTTTAAAGTTTTGTCATGGCTGGAAAAAGTAAAAAATTAATTAAAAAAGAGCTAGATCTGGGGGGTCGCACCCTTTCCTTTGAGTATGGGGAGCTGGCCGCCCAAGCCAACGGCTCGGTTTTAGCCCGTTACGGGGATACGGTCGTTCTGGCAACCGCCACCTCCGCCAAGGCGAAGGAAGACATTGGGTATTTTCCCTTGTTTGTGGAATACGTCGAGCGGCTTTATGCCGGGGGAATCATCAAAGGTTCGCGGTTTGTGAAGCGGGAAGGGCGCCCTTCGGATGAGGCCATTCTTTCCGGGCGCATTATTGACCGGATTATCCGCCCGCTATTTCCTAAAAACTACAAAGACGAGGTCCAGGTCGTGGTAACCGTTTTGTCGGTGGATGGGGAGAGCGATCCGGCGGTTTTGGGAGTCTGCGCAGCTTCCGCTGCTTTAATGTGCTCCGATATTCCTTGGGACGGGCCAGCGGCGGCGATGCAAATCGCCCATGCTTCCAATGGTGAAACCGGCCACAATCTGATTTTGAACCCCTCCCGGGCGGAGTTGGAGTTTTCCAATATTGATTTGACAGTTGGGGGTACCAAGGATGTCGTTGTCATGGTTGAGGGCGGGGCGCATGAGATTCCTGAGAAGCACGTTCTGGAAGCAATTGAGTTTGGCCAAAAGTCCCTCACTCCTATTACGAAATTAATCCAGGATTTGGCCGATGAAGTTGGAGTTAAGAAGCAGGAAGTGGTGGAAGATGAACAGGCCAAGCACGTTCTGGAAGATGTGCGGGAGTTTGCCTTAAAGCCTATGAAGGAGCTTTTTGAGAAGAAAACCAGCAAAGAAGAATTAAACGATGAGACCGCCGAGATTGGGGAGAAAATCTACAAAAAATACGAAGGAACTTACCAAAAGGTGGCGATGGCCGATGCTTTAAACGAGATCACTAAAGAAGCCGTGCGGGAGCTGATCATTAAAGACGGCAAGCGCACCGACGGGAGAAAGATGGATGAAGTTCGCCCGCTTCATATTCGGGTAGGGGTTCTGCCGCGCACTCACGGCTCCGCTATTTTCCAGCGGGGGGAGACCCAAGTTTTATCGATTGCAACCTTAGGTTCCACTTCCTTAGAGCAGATTATTGAAGGACCTTTGGGGGAGGTAACCAAGCGTTATCTGCACCATTACAATTTCCCGCCTTATTCAACCGGTGAGGTGGGCCGGATGATGGGTCCTGGCCGCCGGGAGATCGGCCATTCCGCTTTAGCGGAGCGGGCCTTGGAGCGGATGATTCCCGCGGTCGAGCAGTTTCCCTACACCATTAGGATAGTTTCCGAGGCTCTTTCTTCCAACGGCTCCACCTCAATGGCCTCAACCTGCGGCTCAACCCTGGCTTTAATGGATGCGGGGGTGCCGATCAAGGCCCCGGTTTCCGGGATTGCCATGGGTCTTTTTACTGATGGAAAGATGGTAAGAGTTTTGACGGACATCGCCGGGTTGGAAGATCACTACGGGGATATGGATTTTAAAATTACCGGTACGGAAACCGGAGTGACGGCCGTGCAGATGGATTTGAAGGTCAAAGGGATCTCCCACGCCGTGATGACGGAGGCTTTAGAGCAGGCTCGCAAAGCGCGCCTTTCCATCTTGGATGAGATGATTAAAGTCATCGGCAAGCCCCGCGAGGAGCTGTCCAAGTATGCTCCCAAGGTAACGATCGTAAAGATTCCGGTTGACAAGATCGGCACCGTGATTGGGCCGGGCGGCCGGATGATTAGAGAGATTACGGAAAAGACCGGAGCGGCAATTGATATCGAGGAGGATGGATCGGTCACCATTACCTCCAAAGATGAGGAAGGGTTGCTCTCCGCCCGAAAGTTTGTGGAGGATTTGACGAGAGAGGTTGAAGTTGGGGAGGTTTTTGAGGGCGAGGTTAAAAGGCTGATGGACTTTGGCGCTTTTGTGGAAGTTCTTCCCGGAAAAGAGGGGTTGGTGCACGTTTCCCAGCTCTCCTACGATTACGTGGATCGGCCGGAGGATGTGGTTAAGGTCGGGGACAAAATTAAAGTGAAGGTGATTGAGATTGATGAGCAGGGACGGATCAACTTATCCAAAAAAGTTTTGGAAAAGGCTCCCGAGGGAGGCGGCGAACGGGGGCAGCGCGAGGGCGGACCAAGGCGTGATTTTGACGGTCCTCGTCCCCCGCGGCGCGATGGTGGGCGTGGCTTTCGCCCGGGCGGTTCTCGAGACGGCGGTCGTTCCCGCTTCGGTTCCCGGGACGGGCAGCGGCGAGGATTTCGGCCCCGCTAGAAATTTGCTGTTTAATTTTGCTTAACTTGAGTTAACCCCACTGCCTCTGTTTTTTAGTTATGACCACGAAACGCGAAGAACTTTTATCCCAAATTGAAAAAGTGGTATTAACCTGTCACAACTGCCGGCTCTGGCGGGGTACCACCCATGCTGTTCCCGGGGAGGGGAGCGCCACGGCGAAGGTAATGTTTGTGGGGGAAGGTCCGGGGTATCACGAAGATAAGCTCGGGCGGCCATTTGTCGGGAGAGCGGGCAGTCTTTTGGATCGGTTGCTGGAGAAGAACAGATTGGCGCGGCGGGATGTTTTTATCACCAACGTGGTCAAGCACCGCCCGCCTCAAAACCGTGCTCCGATGAAAGATGAGGTCCGCTCCTGCCTGCCTTACCTTCTGCAGCAAATTAAGATTATTAATCCGCAGGTGATTGTGCCACTGGGGCGATCGGCGCTGGAAATTTTCCATAAGGAGAAGACGATCAGCGATTTCCACGGCAAGCCCTACAAGGTGGGAAACCGGATTATCTTGCCCCTTTATCACCCCGCGGCGGCCCTGAGGTCCACTTCCGTCATGCGGATTTTGGAGGCAGATTTTCGGATTCTGCCGAAGATATTAAAGGGAGAAATTGAAGTTGAGGAAGTTGAGGCTAAAAACGGCGATGAAAACCAGCTAAAGTTAATCTAATGGAACCGCAAAACCAACAAAATCAAAAATACCTGCGCTTTATTCCCCTGGGGGGAATGGGCGAGGTTACCAAGAATATGTATGTTTACGAAACTCCCAATGATATTGTGGTGGTCGATTGCGGGGTGGGCTTTCCGCCGGAAGAAGAGGCCCAGAGCGAAAATGAGCTTTTGATTCCCGATTTTTCCTATCTTCTGGCCAATCAGAGAAAGATCCGGGGGCTGATTGTGACGCACGGGCACGAGGATCACATTGGCGCCATCCCTTACCTTCTTAAGAGACTGAATATTCCCATTTATGCCGCCCGGCTTCCCCTGGGATTTATTCGCGAAAAGCTTAAGGAGCGGGGACCGAAGAAAGTGGATTTGCGGGAAGTACACGATCGCGAACGCATTAAGCTGGGACGGGACTTTTCTTTCGAGCTTATTCGACTAACGCACTCCATCCCGGATGCGATGGCGATTGCCTTAACAACGCCGGAGGGAGTGGTCATTCACACGGGGGATTTTAAAATTGATCCCACCCCGCTGGATCGCCAATTGGCTCAGCTGGGGAAGATTGAGGAATATGGAAGGCGGGGAGTGCTGCTTTTGGTTTCGGATTCTCTAAGGTCGGAGCGGGAAGGGAGCTCGCCTTCGGAGCGGATTGTAGGAGAAACCTTCTTTAAGGAAATTCAAAAAACGAGGGGGAGAGTTTTTATCACGATGTTTTCCTCGGACATTTCCCGCGTTCAGCAGGCAATTGATGTTTCCGTGGCCTTGGGGAGAAAGGTCACTTTGGCGGGTCTATCTTTAGAAAAGAACTTTAATGTGGCGCGGGATTTGGGCTACTTGGCGGTGCCCAAGCATCAAGTTCTACCGTCGGCCAAGTTTAAGAAATTGCCGGTTTCGGAGCAGGTAATTTTAGTGGCCGGAAGCCAAGGGCAAACCAACTCGGGCTTATCCAAGATGACCCGAGGCGTGCACCGCACCTTTAAGATCGGTCAGGGGGATTTGGTGATCTTTTCCTCTGATCTTATTCCGGGTAATGAGGGGAGGGTCTTGAACCTGCAGGAGCAAATCCGGGCGGTGGGGGCAAAAGTACTACATTTGGAAATTGTGCCGGAACTACATGTTTCCGGGCACGGCTATGCCGAGGACTTGAAGACCGTGATGCGGGCGGCCAAGGCCCAATATTTGATTCCCATCGGAGGAACGCCGGCTTCAATGCAGGAGTATGCCAAGCTGGCTTCCGGCTACAACTATCAAAAAGACCGAGTCTTTCTTTTAGAGAGTGGGCAGATCCTGGAGTTTTACCCTTACCGGGGGAAGTCCGCAGTGCGGCTGGCGGGGCGGGTGAATATCCGGGACGTCTCCGTTGTGCAGGATTGACTTTTTGCATCTTATCCCATAACATTAAAGAATTCCAAAATTTAAATTAGCCGCAGAAGGCGGCGAAGGAGAGATAAGATGGTTGCCACAGGTTTTGGACCAAACTGTAGTGGATGTATGTTCTTTTGCACTGTGGAAGAACACCAAAAACCAAATGGTGTTACTATCCGGCAAATTAATGAGAAGGCTGGTGATATTTGGTGTGGTTGGGCGGGAGGGTCCCCTCGGCCCCAAACCGAGAATTACCCAGTTTGCAACTTCCAGCCTCGCTCCATTCCGCACCACCTGGCGGCGGCTAACTCTGGTCTGGTGGTATCGCGAGCTCAACTAGCCGACTGGAATGACATCCATCGGGAAGCGGTCGGCACAGGGGATTATTAGGTTCTTAGGCGGTTAACTTTCATAAAGTTAGCCGCCTTTTTCATTCCAGATGATATCCTGTAGTATTTGACCTTTCCAGGGATTTATGCTTAAATTAAAGAAGCATCTGCCTTAGGCAGAATGGCTTCCTACCCAATAATTTCCTACCCAAGTTAAGAGAAAGGAGTGACTATGGCCCCAATTTTAGGAATTTTGGCCGTTGTTGGTCTGTTTGTTTTGGATTGGGTTTTAAATCAACCCAAAAGCATAAGGTAGGGGGAGTTTGAGTTTCGACATTGTCGCCCGATGTTTTGAGGAACATGGGGCGATAAAACCCGGAACTTGAGCAGGACCGGTTCCTTGGAAGATCCCTAAGAGAGGCTTTAACGCTTTTCTTAGGGCCAGGAATTTGCTGGCGATATAATAACACACATTTATCGTTGTCAAATTCCTGGTACTTTCAGGGATAAGCGCAATTCGGCGCGATCTCAAGTTAAAAAATAAAAAGGAGAAAGATGAATACTAACAGCAACACAATTATGTTGTTGTGCCCTTTTTGTGTAAAAGAGGGCAAAACGAATCCGGTCGAGACACCGAAACACAGTGTTTTCGTGCCGGCGTTGTTTGATCACTACATACCGCCTTGGGAGCGTTCAAAGGGATTCGTTTCTCTGATCAAGGCGGCTGAACTGCGGCCAGAATTCCGCGCCCTTATCAAAGAAGGGAGAAACGGAAAGAAGCTCGCGGTTTACATCTGCCGCGAACACCTCAAGGTCATCAGTGACAAGGCCTTGGAGAAGCAACTGGGTTTTAGATTGTTTACTCAGTCTCTCCTCAAGGTTGAGGAGCGCAAGCTCAAAAAACAAGAGGCGCAAGCCCAGAAAAACTTGGGGTTGCTTAGTTCTCTCCTGCCTCCCGAAGAGCAAGCTGCTCTTCTGAAAGTTGCGGAGAATGCGGACCAGCAGGAGATCCAGGCTGCGGTCAAAGAAACCGTCGAACCTAATCCGCCTTACAAAGGCCTGGAAGTAGGTGTAAGCACCCGCTCCCGCCGCGTCAGCCTGAAGATTAAAGAGGCTTCTGTGGCGGAAGGAAAGGGTCACAAACCCAAGGCCCGTACCAGCAAAGGTGGTCAGGGAAAAAACCTCGCCAACCGCAAAAAGCGGGAGGAAGACGAGGAGTTAAACCCGACAATCTAACTTTGGCTACCCGGATATGCCAATTTAGAGTAAATCTGAAATCCGTTAACTAAGGTCCCTAACCAGAAATGGCGGGACCTTTTTATTGACTTTTCATGTAGCTATGTTAATTTAATAGCAATAAATTAAAGAAAGGAGGACCTTCTCGTGTCTGACGAAATCACGATTACGGACGAAAGCGGCGAATCCCAAACCGCCGACGATCTCGCCGACGCTCTGGACGAAGAAGAAAGCGAGTAACATTATCCGTCTTCGCCGATTAGAGAGTTTCTTAAGAGCATCTTCGTGAGAAGGAGTTTAAATGAATTCCTCTCTTTTTTAAAGAGCCTAGATCTTGAAAGATTTAGGCTCTACCTTTTGTAAAGCTATAATTAGATTAAATGTTTAAAACTACCGTTCTAGAAAATGGTCTTAAAGTAATTACCTGTGAATTGCCGGGAATTGAAAGCATTTATTGCAGCGTCGAAGTTGAGGCTGGTTTTAAATATTCTCCTGTTGGGAAAGAAGGACTCGCTCATTTTGTTGAGCATATGGTGATGAACGGTAGTAAAAAATATCCTACCGGTCTAGATGTTACTCGGGCAATAAAAAGTATTGGTGGCAAACACGGGGCTATTACTTCCCGCGAAACAGCTAACTATTGGTTTAAAGTTTTAGGGAAAGACGTTAATCGAGCAGCCGATATTATATTTCCATTAGTTGCTTCTTCTTTATTGGCAGAAAAAGAATTTAGTGGGGAGAGAAAGATAATTTTTGAAGAAATTGCCTTTACGAAAGATTCGTTGGAACGGAAAGTTTTTGAAAAATTACTTAAACTTATTTTCGGAAATCATCCCGTCGCCCATCCTGGTGCTGGTTATCCAGAAACTATCTCAAAAATAAATTACAGCGATATCAAAGCATTTATTAACCAATTTTATTCTGCAGGAAATATAACCATCGTTGCAGCTGGTTTGGTTGATCATTCAAATTTTGTCACGCTCGTCCGAAAATATTTTTCTAAATCGGCAAAGCAGAATTTACCGCAATATTCCTCTTTCCGCTATAAACCAGCTGGTCCGCAGGTGGCATTTTTGAGAGAGGAAAGCAGGCAAGCCCGGCTTTTCTTCTCTTTTCCCAACTCACCGAAGACATTGCATGATTTTTTAATCGAAGATCTCTTAATTTCCATTCTTGGCAGTAGAGATCGGCTTTCTGCGCGAATTCGGGAAAAGGAGCGCCTCGCTTATGATGTTGGTATGCAAAAGTTTCGAGTTAAGGATCTATCTTTGCCGATGATTACCGGTGGTTTTACCTACGACAAGGTTGCTGAATCGATTTCTTCACTTTGTGAGGAGTTAAAAAATTTGAAAAGGAGTGAGGTTTCTGTTCAGGAGTTGAGCCGAAATAAAAAAGTCATAGAGGTTCAGCTCTTGTTTGGATTGGAAACGCCGAAAGGATGGAGTAATTTCACCCTTAGCTTGAATAGCCTTCTTGGTGATCCAATTGAACCAAAAAAATTTTTAGCGGAGTTAGGAAAAATATCATCTAGTGAGATCAAGGACTTAGCAAAGCGGATCTTTGTTCCAGAAAACGCATATCTGGCAATTTCCCATCGGGATGCATATCCTGAGAAAATTAAGGAAATGATCGTTGCCGGTTTGTCTTGATTGCTCCCGACCTTTTAATTGACTTATCCTTATTTCACTGTTATTCTTTTAAACGGATGGCAAGAGCATTAAACATACAAAGGTTGCAACCCCGCGAGGGGCTTTTGACCGCGTAATGTCAAGTTTCTAACTTAAGCTTTTGCCAGCTTCGGGCTGGCTTTTTATTTCCAACCCGGGGGCCCGTAGCTCAGTTGGTAGAGCGCCTCGTTTGCAACGAGGAGGTAAGCGGTTCGATCCCGCTCGGGTCCACCAAAACAAGCACTTTGATAAAGGAATAATTTGTTATCTGCTATCAACCAACGCTTTTGGCGTTGGAAACTGATAGCGGGATTAAGAAGGTCTTTTTATTTAAAGCAGATGATGGATGCCTTGGGGCAATTGAGCCGAAGAAGGACGTATGAGCCTGCGATAAGCCTCGGTGAGCTGGCAAAAAGCGTTACCAGCCGGGGATTTCCGAATGGGGAAACCCAATCTTTTAGATTGCACTTAAGCCAAGTTCCTGCCTTTTGGCGGGATATTAACTTAATGTGAGGGAACCTAGCGAAGTGAAACATCTCAGTAGCTAGTGGAAAAGAAAACGACGCGACTTAAATTCCTAAGGTTTGCCGCCTTTTGGCGGTGGATCTTGGGAAGGAAAGTCGCACCATTTCCTAAGTAGCGGCGAGCGAAAGGGAAAAAGCCCAAACCTCTGATTCGTCAGAGGGGTTGTAGGACCGGCATAAAGAAAAACAAGGATAAGAGAACGTTCTGGAAAGAACGGCCCGAGAAGGTGATAGCCCTGTAGCTGAAATTTAAGTTTTTCTGGCTGGTATCCTGAGTACCACGGGATAGGCGTAAGCCTGTGGGAAGCTACCCAAACCACTGGGTAAGGCTAAATACTCATTGCCACCGATAGTGAACTAGTACCGTGAGGGAAAGGTGAAAAGCACCCCGGTTAGGGGAATGAAATAGTATCTGAAATCATCTGCTGACAAGCAGACGGAGCTGGATCGCAAGATTTGGTGACGTCGTGCCTATTGAAGAATGAGCTGAGGAGTGATCGTGCGCAGCAAGGTTAAGGGAATAAAACCCCGGAGCCGTAGCGAAAGCTAGTCCTAATTGGGCGAATAGTTGCCCGCGATCGACCCGAAGCCTGGTGAGCTAACCATGAGCAGGTTGAACCCCGCCGAGAGGCGGGGGGAGGACCGAACCGTTGTATGTTGCAAAATGCTCGGATGACTTGTGGTTAGGGGCAATATACCAATCGAACCAGGTGATAGCTGGCTCTCCTCGAAATGTATTTAGGTACAGCCTTTTAGAGTAGCCGCGGGGGTAGAGCTACTGGAAGGGATGTGAAGCCCGAGAGGGTATTCCTCCCTACCAAACTCCGAATACCGCGTGTGTAATCTAAAGGAGTGAGCAGGCGGGAGCAAGTTCCGTCGTGCAAAAGGGAAACAGCCCAGACCATCAGTTAAGGTCCCTAAGTTGGATTTAAGTGGGAAAGGTAGTGAAGTGACTCAGACACCCAGAAGGTAGGCTCAGAAGCAGCCATCCTTGAAAGAGTGCGTAACAGCTCACTGGCTAAGTCATTTTGCGCCGAAAATGTAACGGGGCTCAAAATCCACACCGAAGCTATGGACTCGCCGCAAGGCGAGTGGTAGAGGAGCGTTCCGGCAGCAGCGAAGCCGACTCGTAAGAGGCGGTGGAGCGGCCGGAAGTGAGAATCTCAGCATGAGTAGCGTATTTGGCGGTGAGAATCCGCCACGCCGTAAGTTCAAGGTTTCCTCCGCAATGCTCGTCATCGGAGGGTTAGTCGGTCCTAAGGCGAGGCCGAAAGGCGTAGTCGATGGACAGCTGGTCAATATTCCAGCACTTCTTCTTAAGTTTGATGGGGTAACGTTTGCCAAAGTTGGGAGCGCTCGTATGGTTGGGCGTTCTTGAGCCAAGGCGTCCGGTCGGCAAATCCGCCGGGCATAAACCAAGGCAAAAAGGAGAGTTGCGCAAGCAACAATTCCTGAGGCTGGTGAACCAAGAAAAACCTCTAAATTACCTTAAGAAGAATCCGTACCGCAAACCGACACAGGTGAACTAGTTGAGTAGACTAAGGCGTTCGAGAAAACCTTCCTTGATGAATTAGGCAAGTTGACCCCGTAAGTTCGCGAGAAGGGGTGCCTTACCTTCGGGTAAGGCCACAGCAACAAGGCTCAAGCGACTGTTTAACAAAAACACAGGTCTCCGCTCAACCCGTAAGGGGATGTATGGGGGCCGACGCTTGCCCAGTGCCAGTAGGTTAAGGGGAGGGCTGAGGTATGAAAGTACTGAGGCTCAAACTTAAGCCCTGGTGAACGGCAGCAGTAACTATAACTGTTCTAAGGTGGAATGCGCGCTGCCTTAGTAAAATTCGGCTATATGCTGGAACGTCTGGAGAATCCTAAGCTACTTATGGTAAGAATATACCTTAGATGGAAAATTCTTCCAAAAGTGAAAATGCTTTAGGTGCAGATAATCAGCAGGAAAGGCCAAAAATTATTGGTTGGGTCGCTGGTTTTGTCGATGGAGAAGGAACATTTTCTGTTTCTGTCTTCAGAAATAAAACCTCTAAGTTTGGTTGGCAAGTTTTTCCTGAGTTTATCGTGACTCAAGGGGAGAAAAGCCTTCCGGCTTTGGAATTTTTACAGAATTTCTTCGGTTGTGGAAAAATTTTCATCAACCGCAGAAAAGATAATCATAAAGAAGATATTTATCGCTATTGCGTAAGATCTGTTAAAGATCTGCAATCGATAATTATCCCCTTCTTTGAGATTAACCAATTAAAAACTGCAAAAAGAAACGACTTTAGATATTTCCGTCAAATTCTAGAAATGATCGGCAAAAGGAAACACCTCGATCCGCAAGGATTGAGAACGATTGCTTTGATCACAAAAGGGATGAATGACGGAGGAGCAACCACATTTTTGGAATCCTCACACACTATACGCCGGACTCCGATTAAGTCGGGGAAGAGATAGTGGCGTCTGCATGGCGACATGCAGTGGTTACTTTAAAAAATTAAGGTAACTTGAACTCTGTTTTATCAGAGAAAGATTGACAAGCGAAGTTCCTTGTCGGGTGGACTGGAATCGCCCGAATATCGTGGCAACATGATACAAGCAAATTGGCTTATATCGGTGAAAGCTAAAACTTTAAAAGTCATGCTAATACCGAGGGAAGTCTTCCGTTTAATTATGGAATGACCCCGTAACGACTGAGCTGAAAAGCGAGGTTCGGCTTAATGCCGAACAACACGCCAACCCTTGCGATTGAGCGTAAGTAAGTTATGGAGTCGCGAAACTCCTAAAACTTATTGCAAGGTGAAGATATAGTCTGATTCGTATGTGAAAGCGTACGACGATAAATGAAGTTCCGACCCGCATGAAAAGCGTAACGACTTGAGCACTCTATTAAGGAAGGACTCGGCGAAGTTGAAATGGCCGTGAAGATGCGGCCTACCCACAGCAGGACAAAAAGACCCCGTGGAGCTTTACTGTAGAGCTTTACATTGATTTGACTATTGGACCCGTGTAGCGTAGGAGGGAGCCTTCGGGCGCCAATGAAACACCTCTCGGTTTGATATTCAAGTCTCACGTCGTGCCGTAATCCGGCCGGCGGACAGTGTATGGTGGGCAGTTTGACTGGGGCGGTCGCCTCGCAAAAAGTAACCGAGGCGCCCCAAGGTCGGCTTGGTCCCGATGGACACGGGACTGTAAGTGCAAAGGCAGAAGCCGGCTTGACTGCAAGACTGACAGGTCGCGCAGGTGCGAAAGCAGGGCTTAGTGACCTACCGTCGCCAAGTGGCGGGGACGGTAACAACGGATAAAAGCTACCCCGGGGATAACAGGCTAGTCTCTCCCAAGAGTCCATATCGACGGGGAGGTTCGGCACCTCGATTAATCAGCCGGATGTCGAGGTTTTAAAGCAGCTCATAACGGTGGAAGCCGTGTGCAATACCCAGCTTAAGTTTTAAGCAACAAGCACATGGTCAATACCGTGGGAAGTCGGTCTGATTTTCAGACTTGACCCCGTAACGACTGGATCCTGATGCCTAACGGCATTAGGTGAAGATAGAGCCAAGTTTGGCTTTATAACACGCTGCTATTCAAACTTTAAAATTTTTGGATAAAGGTATAGTCTGCGCCATTAGTAATAATGGATTGTTAGTGGTCGGCTCGTCGTATCCTGGGGGTGGAGAAAACATTAAATTCTCTCCCTGGTAGAAATATCAGGGTAATAAACAAGCCCAAAACGGAGAAGGCCATACCATTTCGCAGGTCCCAGGTTTTCTGGTAACCTGATTTAGGTATGGTTAATTCCGTAGGAAAAGGATATTCAGTAGCCGATCGGGCATACATTGCGGGTCTCTTTGATGGGGATGGCGCCATAATGGCGTGCATCGAACCTCACAAAGAGAAGAGGTTTAGATTTCGAGTGCGAATAAATCTTAAAGTCACTCAAAACAATTTGAACCTTTTGCAATGGCTACGGTCTTTGTCAGGTTTTGGTCATATCAGGAAAAATCGAACAACGTTCGATTGGAATGTGCATGATCAAAAACACTGTAAAGAACTGTTAAATCTATTTGGACCATATTCGAGAGTAAAAGCGAAGCAAGTAAAACTTGCCTTGCGAATTCTCAACACGAAAATTGATTCAAAAAGAGATTTAATACGTGTTGCTCGGTTAGCAGATACTTTGAGCGGTTTTAACGTTCGGTCGCTTGGAAGGCGAAAGAACTACGTTTCAAAGATCTATGAGTATTCTTCCTCTAACGACTGATTCCAAATTTTCCAAAAATTTGGATGAGATTTGCATTTAATGCTAATCATACGGCTTGCACTTGACTGTCCAACGGCGACGTTGGAAAAAAGGTGGTGGAATAGTCTTACCCCACAAGTAATTGTGGAAGGTTGAGCTCCCAAGGGTTTGGCTGTTCGCCAATTAAAACGGCACGTGAGCTGGGTTCAGAACGTCGTAAGACAGTTGAAACTAT
>Ga0076304_102_pt1 | contig 69059 bp, 60 predicted proteins | sample RifGroC1_FD_67988 | JGI IMG/M metagenome (GOLD analysis project Ga0076304, IMG submission 67988) | candidate division CPR1 bacterium GW2011_GWC1_49_13 | reverse complement strand
TTCTAAATACTTTTGTGCACAAACCTTAACCGAAAAATAAGTATTGGCTAATTTAAATGCCTTTTTTCCCATTAGGCTATGTTCTTTAACCAACTTCTGTATTTTATCCCTAATATGTTTCGGTTCAAAATTATCAACTACTACACCGAAGTGTTTTTCCCGCACTAACTTTGCCATACTGACCATGTTGGAAGTTACGATTGTTGGAATCGCTGAAGCACAATATTCTGGCAATTTTACCGAAGACACATAAGGGGCGATTGGAACGTCCGGATAAACGTGGATTCCAACATCCGCCAACGGCAAAAAATCTCCTAAAGCAGGATTTTTTAAAACAGTATAATCCGTTTCTCGAATTCCTAATTTCTCCAATGAAGAGATAATCCCGCGTGGGTTCGATTGAGTTGCTATCAAAAAATGAGGATTAGGAACATGCTTGCTCACTCTTGAGTAAAAACTGGCTATAAAATCAGCTGAGTGAAGTCCACCCAAGCTGCCTGAATAAGTAAAAACAAACTTTTCTGCGATTCCTAAAATTTTTCGTCCTTTTGCGCGCTTAATCTGCGGCATCGCAAAGTCAGTAACTTTAACGGGACTGGGAATTAAACTAATATCTGCGGTTGGTACCCGTTCTTTAATGTAGGCGTCTTTCTCGGAAGCAAGGACGACAACCTTATCAGCACTTCTAAACATGTTTTTTTCTAGCCCTTCCCAAAATCGGTAATCCGCCTCTGATTTTTTCCAAATTCCGTGTGTTTCCGCTTCCTTCAGATAAATGCTTCGGGTATCAAAAATAAACTTTATTCCAGTAATCTTCTTAACAAAGTAAGCTAACAGAGACGCTAAGTACGATCGGGAGTGGATAAGATTAATTCGGTACATTAGCGAAAAGAATATTGCCAAGGGAACTGTTTGAATGAGGAAAAAAGGTATCGCCCATTTCGGCATAAATGACTGTCCAATTGGGATAATGGGAAAAATAAAAAGAGTAATGCCTGCCTCACGACAAAATTTCTTAACATTTTTTATTTTTTTAATATGTTTGAGAAAAATTGGTAAGGAAGGTAAGTTTAATAAAACTATTTTACTGGATGGATCTTGAATCTTCTCTTCGGCTAGTAAGTCCAAAACTTGGCTTTGCATAACACCAGGAGCAGAAACATTTTCACGGGAAATAAGATATAAGATTCTCTTATCAGACATATTTTTCTAGAATTTTTACAATCTTCTCTGCAGCATGGCCATTACCGTAAGGGTGGGATTGTTTTCGATTTGGCCTAAAATTTTTAATCGCCGCCAAAATTTTCTTTTTATTAGCCCCAACCAAAACATTCCAACCGTCTTGAACAGTTTCAATTCTTTCCGTATCGCTCCGCAATGTTATGCAAGGAACTTCAAAAAAGTAAGCTTCCTCTTGCACTCCTCCAGAATCTGTGAGGACTTTCTTGGCGTTGATGATTAAGGCGATATTTTCCAGATAACCGACTGGGTCTATTAATCTAATGTTGGGGTACCCAGTCAAATCCAAGTTATGTTTTTCAATTGCAGCTTTGGTCCTAGGATGAATGGGTAAAATAACTGTTTCACCACTCTGGGCAAACGCCTCAAAAATACTTGCCAAATTCCTACGGTCATCCGTATTTTCAGCCCGATGCACGGTAGCATATAGATAACTATTCTTTTCTAAACCCATTTTTTTAAGGATATTATTTTTGCTTTCGGCTTTTTTGCGATTTGCTAAAGCTGCGTCGTACATAACGTTCCCCGTATTAAAAACTCCTTTAAAAATCCCCTCTTTTTTCAGATTTACTACTGCTGATTTGGTAGGACAAAAAAGTAAATCGGAAATTTGATCGGTTGCTAAACGATTAATTTCCTCAGCCATCTCCCGATTGTAGCTGCGAATTCCGGCTTCTACATGAGCAACCTTAATATGAAGCTTAGAAGCAGCTAAAGCCCCGGCCAAGGTCGAGTTCATATCCCCAAAAACTAGAACCAAGTTAGGCTTTTCTTTTATTAGGACCTTTTCAAGTTCGATCAATATTTTTCCAGTTTGTTCGCCGTGAGAACCCGATCCAACACCTAAGTTGTAATCCGGTTTAGGAATGTTTAATTCTTTGAAAAAAACATTAGATAAATTAGGATCATAATGTTGTCCGGTGTGAACCAAAACTTCTTTAAATTTTCTGCGAATCGCTTTTGAAGTCGGGGCAACCTTAATAAACTGCGGGCGCCCACCAACAACAGTAAGTACTTTTTTCATAAATCTCAATACCGTTTAGTCAGATCCTGAGTCATTGCAAAGTCCTCAAAAAGAGATGTATATAGATTTTCGACTTCTTTAACATTTTCCTCCCAATTGTATCTCTCTTTCACAAACTTCTGGCCGGCCCTTCCCATTTTTATTCGTAGTTTCCTGTCAGAAAGAAGTTTATTGATTGCTTCGGCAAGAACCACCTCGTTTTTGGGAGAAACTAATAAACCGGTTTCCCCATCTTTAACCGCTTCCGGAAGCCCCCCAACCCGACTTGCAACAACGGGAATTCCTAGGGCCTGAGACTCGAGGGCGGCAACCGGCAATCCTTCACTTAATGACGGAATAACAGTAACATCCATTGTTGACATAACTTCTGGAACATTTTTGATAAATCCCAAAAAATGGACTTTGCTACTAATACCCAAATTCTGAGCCAGTTTTTCGAGATCATATTTTAAACTACCCCTACCAGCAAGAAATAATTCAGAATTTTTAAATTTTTTAGCTACTATTGCGAATGCCCTTACCAAGTATTTCAGTCCATAAATTTCTTCAAGGTGTTTAAAGAAACCTATCTTAATAACTTTGCTATCACGAGCTATCTCCTTACTACGAAATCTTTTGGGGTCAAAAGATTTTAAATCAACTCCAAACGGTATCACCTCTAGACGTTTTATTTTGGGGGTGATTTCCTTTGCCTTCTCAGAAAGAAAATTGCAAACAGCTGTAACTGCATCTACCCGTTCAAAAATATATTTTTTAAAAAACTTTACATGCAGCTTTTGGGATAACGCCACGTCACTTCCCCATAAGGAAATTACAAAAGGGTGGGTATTAAAAAAAGCCGTGTACAATCCAACCCTCACTCCAAGTCCACCAAAGTAGTGGATATGAATTAGGTCAATCCCGCTATTTTTTACATACCTGCGAAAGAAGAACCATTCGCTTAAGAGACCGACTGGGCCCAGGAAATTAAGAAACCCAGGAATAATGTCGCTACTGTGAATGCATTCATTATGGACGCAAGAAGAAGAGGAAAGAACCACAACATCAAACTTCTTGCTTAACGGGCGGATCCAACGTTGAAGATGTAAATTCTGACAATCTCCCACCAAACAAACCTTTTTCTTATTTTCGTGCATAACTAAAAAATTATACAAGCTGCGCTTGGAAAACAAAAATCAAAAAATGGAGGATCCAAAATAAATTGAATCCAGGTAAAGGTTAAAACTTTTCATACAACAAAATCTTGCCTAATTAACTCAATAAGCGTTTTTGGATTACCGCGACTAGACTTGAAAAATAACCAGATTTTACGCAACGCTTTAAGTTCACGATCTTCAAAAAACCTAAATAGGTACAAAACTACTGGAAAAAGAGTAAAGAATATAGATTTAACAAAAAGAGAAGTAAGTAAGTCAAAATTTATTAAATTTGAAGCAATAACCAAAGTAATACCAATTAAAAGAACCAGACCAATCCGTTTAAATTCGTAAGGTATTGCGTAAATACGTTGCGCCATCAATAACTGGATAATTGCAAGAAAAGAGAAGGACAAAAATGTAGCAAGTGCTGCACCCATTACCCCGAATCTTGAAATCAAAATAAAATTAAAAAACAGATTTATCAAACCAGCAGTTGCAGTTGAAATAACAAATAAATACGTTTTTCCAATCACAGAAATTCCGGTACCAAAGTTAGAAAACAACCCGTAAAAAACGTAGGAGAAAGCAATTAGAGGAACCACTGTATAAGAACTATGGAAGGCCGGTCCAGTTAAAATTTGAATTGCCTCTTTAGCAAAGATTGAAATTGCAAGTGCCGATAAGAAAGTAATTAAGTAAAAGTAAGTATTTATTTTTGCAAAGTAATATTTGGCATCCGGTCTTTCCTTGTAAATCGAGAACATAAAACGCGGATAAGCCAGATGAAGTGCTCCTGAGACTAGTGTTACTAGCATACCAACCCTGTACCCAACATTGTAAATACCAACATCGGCAGTCCCAAAAAAACTATTTAAAAAGTAACGATCTGAAGAATTTAGTACCCAAATGGCTAATCCCGTCGGCACCGCAGGGATACCAAATTTAAGCATTTCTGCTGCCCAGCGAAAAGAAAAAGTAGGTTTTAGCCTTCGAAATGTGTACCCCACTCCCATAAGATAACCAACAAACGCACCAATCAAATTTGCCCAGTATACTCCGTTTAATCCTTTCCGCAAAATAACAACTAAACCGATTGAAAATGCAACAGTGAAAAGAATTTTTACCATGTTGATGACTACAAATTTAGTCGGAGATCCTTCTGCTCTAAGAAGGGCTAATGGAATAGTAATACCGACGTTAAAGAAAAGTGCGATGGCAGAAAGTTTAATTAAATAGCTATACATATTTGTATCAAAAAGAACAGAACTCAAAAATGCAGAGAGAAGGAAAATTAACCCTGAAACAATTAGCGGAAATAACGATTGTAAAATAAAAGCCGTTCCAATAACATCTTGCCGCTCAGAATCTGCGGCAGCGAAGTAGGAACGAAAAATTGCCATCCCAAGCCCAGCAGTAGCAACCACCGTAAGAATCGAAAATAACGTCCAAATCAAAGCGGAAACACCATAATCCCCTGGGGTAAGAACTCGAGTATAAAAGGGAACCAAAAAAACCGAAATCAAGGTACTAGCTACCCCAGTAACACCATAAATAACGGTTTCACCAAAAACTTTTACTAAATCCTTAATCATCTGTACTCCAGACCATTATAATGTATAACCAAATTGGAGCTAAAAGTTAAATAGTCACTTAAATAAATCAATTTGATTTATCGGAAATGATTTAAAAATTGAGCAGCAATTAATTTATCGTTGTGCCTCTTCTTAGCAACTTTAAATGCATTACTTACTAATTTTTTACGTAATTTGTTGTCAGATAAAAGCCTCTTTATTCCAGCAGCCAAAACTTCGGGATCAGATTTGTCAACCACCATACCCCACCCATACTTTTTTGCATCTTCTGAAATATAGGAATCAGGTGCGGCGTGGACAAGAATTGGAACTCCGGAAATGAGATATTCAGGAAGTTTCCCGGGAGTAGCAGTTTGTGTAATTTCCGGTGCGGGAGTTTTAAATCCCATCGGCAAGAAAAGGATATCAGCCTGCCTCTGCTCACGTAGAATTTCTTCACTTTCGCCAAAACCAATACTTATCTTGTCACCCGAAACCCCCATTTTCCTAAGCTGGGGCTTATTAACCGATGTAAATAGCTTTAAGTAGGCTTTTGGAACAAATTTGATTGCCTTCGCAAGATTAACAACTGCATCGTGCTGCGCCCAGTAGATAGACCCAGTAAAAACAACTTCATTCTTTCTAGAAACTCTAGCTTCCACCGGATGAGGAATTGCAACCGGATGCTCAATTACAATTGCCTTAACTCCATAGAGTTTCTGGTAGTAATCTCTTGTTTTAGTATTAGTGACAAAGACCTTGGTGGCGTGTTTAATAATTTTTCCCTCCATAAAATTTGCCACAAGCTGCTTTTGGAAGTTGAAGTTATTATGAGCGTAAAGGTCAAACAAAATAACATGTAGAGGTAACTTGGACTTTCGAGAAGCGAGGTAAGCACCTAAGAAAAATGGACCGTCGTCAGAAATACCTAAAATTCTGTCGACCGGATTTCTTTTTATTATGTTAATAGCTTCACGCTTAACGGCAAAAGCGTTATAAAGAGCAGAAAAACCAGACAAAAATTTTCTTAAAATAAATTGAAAGAGAGCGTTGCTGAATTTATACAGGAGAACACCTCTGTAACGTTTCTCAAAATTTACTCGGGGCTTATCAACGAAGTTATAGGAAGCTGGTAGACGTTCCCCCAAAACATTCCCCTGTGTGGATTTGATCGAGGTTAAAATATAGTAAGACCCCCTTGGAAATTCTTTCAACAATCTTCCTAAAATTATGGGGACTCCTGCAAGCCGGGGCGGCACACCCGCTGAAACGACAAGGGTTTTTCTCATAGAGATTTTTTTGATTGGGGAGCCTTAACTAAAAAAGGGGGGTGGAATGAAATCATCGGAGCAGTTCCCCATCGGTACCTAACTCAGCCGGTTGATCCAATAACAGTTGATTTTTCCTTAGGTAATCAGTGGTTTCTGGCAAATCCATCACGATGTCGCTAGAGCTGTATTCTTTGATCAAAGCTGGTTTCTCTTTGCTTAAACCAGTCCGTGACAACTCTGGTAAAAGGGGGCGAATTGTGTAGTAGTTTCCCCGCTTAAAAGTTCGCCCTGCTTCTTCGTCGGAAACTAAAATTTCATAAACTTTTTCGCCAGGACGGATTCCGGTAATCTTTATCTCAATATTACGTTCACCAATTAAGGATTTGGCTAAAGTAAGCATCTTAGTAGCCGGAGCGCGCGGAATAAAGATTTCACCGGGCTTCGCATACTTCAATGCAGCAAAAACCGTATCCACCGCTCGATTTAAAGGGAGAAGAAAACGAGTCATTTCTTTAGTAGTTATTGTTACTGGTCCCCCATTTTTAATCTGCTCGTGAAAGAGGGGGATCACCGACCCTCGTGATGCCAACACATTACCGTAACGAACACAGATGAATCTGGTTTTGGGATAAGTTATGTTTCCACTGATGAAGATACGTTCCTGCAAAGCCTTGGTCATCCCCATTACATTAATAGGTTTACAAGCTTTATCAGTTGAGACTCCAACTACAGTATCAACCGGAAGATTATGCTCGCGGATTGCCCTAATGATATTTTCTGGTCCACCGATATTTGTCTGAACAGCCTCGTACGGAAAGTATTCACATGACGGAACCTGCTTTAAGGCAGCTGCATTAATAACGATTTCCACGCCCTTTAAAACCGATGCAACTGAATGGAAATCCCGTACATCTCCAATCCGAAATTCCAAAAGATTCTTAAAGTTGTTGTAGATAACTTCATCTGTCGGATTTTTAGCCTTATTCTGATATCCCACCCGCATAAAATGCTGTTTTGCTTCATCCCGCGAGAAGATAATAATTTTCTTTGGCAAACCTTCCGATCCAGAAAGAAGTCTCTTGGTCAAAATCTTGCCCAATGATCCAGTGCCGCCAGTTATCAAAACAACTTTTTTATCGAAATAAGCCATGGTCAGTTTTGATTATACCCCGTCCCGATACCAGGGAGAAGCAATAAAATGTTTATGCATGCGCGAAACTAAATTATCCCAAGATGGCGGTCTGAAACCGGTTTTAGCTTGAAAGCGAGCAGAATTCAAAGATCGGTCAATTTTCAAATCCAGACTAGGTTTAATTTCAATTTTCTTACTATACTGCTTCGCAATCATAGAAAGCAGATCAAATTTAGAAATTGGTTTCGCCGATAAATGGAATATACCAATTAAACTTTTGTTGGGAATAATATACTTTTCAATAATTTCAGCTAAAACAACAGTAGGAAACCCACTAAATATTGCTTTGGTGTAACCTTCTACTTCTCCTTTCTGCGCAAGAAACCAATTCACTAGGCTGGCGTGACTCTTAAGCTCGTGGCCAATGATCGAGGTCCTTATGGTTAGTGAATTTCCGTAATTTACTTCACCTAAACGTTTAGTCGTTCCATAAATATCGGATGCGAAGTCGGTATCCTCTTCGCTGTAGTTACCTTTTACCCCATCAAAAACGCAGTCAGTACTAATCTGCAGATAACGACCGCCCACCTCCTCAGTAAATTTAGCTAAATAATGCGGGAGGGTGGCATTCAGCGTAATAGCAAGAAGAGGATCCTTCGCATCAGGGCGTTGCTTGATAAGACCAACGCAGTTAATAACGAAGTCTGGCTTAATCTGAAAAAATACCTTTTCAAGACCGGATAAATTTTCGACATCCACGTTAGTATAAATACGCTTGATCTGACTCTTTGTGAGCAACTCGGAGAAATGTTGGGGAATTTCCCGTGCCGTACCGTAAACAGTTAAATTTTTGCTCTTGGATAGTTCAGTAAACAAAGTATGGCCGAACATCCCAGTTACTCCAACAATAAGTACTTTCATAATTTATTCTTCTTTAGCACTTTTCCCACAAAATAAAACAAATGGCCCTTATCTAAAATAATTCTGGCAAAATATTTTAATTTTTTGGTTAATCTTCCAGATAAATCGCTTGTGTATGTAAAAAGCGAAAAAATTTTGTCTCTACTTAAGGAAGAATCAAAAGTCTTAATTGCGAAAAATGCACCCCAAGGTTTATCTAGAGTCTCACCTCGATTATTTTTGAAATGAAATTGTTTGCACCCGACGATTTCCCAATCTCTATCAAAATCCTTTTTCGGATCCCATCCGGAAAGATGCTTCTGCCAGGCTCCGCCACCCAATCCCCAAGCGTCTTTCCCATCCGGGTGTTCCTGCGGAACAAACCCCAATGGTGTAAAAATAATAATTTGCCGTCTAGTAATTTTTTCTGTTGCTTTCAATAATCTGCGGCCATCTGCTTTTTTAAGATGCTCAACGACATCAATAAGCATCACGGTATCAACCGACTTAGGAGCTAATTTTTTAACGGCATCATCCCAGTTTCCCTGGAAAATAACGTAAATTCTATCGCTCTTACCATTTACTTTTTCCTGGAGAAAATCCACATATTGACGAAATGGTTCAAAACATATTTGAACTTTAGGCTTAACAAAATTCTGCGGTCTAATTCCGCAACCGACATCCAAAACTATCTCCGCATCAACAAATCTCTTACGAGCTTCCTTAAAAAGCTCTTCTCTCTTTACCCATGTTATTTTTCCGCGGTTTTTTGATATCAAAATGGAATTACTTTGCTTTTGGAGGCTTACGATGAACAATAAATTGAGCCATTTTCTTGGAAACATCCAAATCATTTTTATAAGGAGACGACCATTTGCCGCGAGTATCCAACATAACACCAACTGCTAATAAGATCTGCTTTGGTTCGGTTGTGCCACTTAAGATATTTGAACCTGATTCAACCGATTCAGGCCTCTCCGTAGTCTGTCTAACCACAACTGCTGGAACACTAAACAAAGAGCACTCTTCCGGTACCGTACCACTATCTGTTAAAACACCCAATGCATTCTTCTCTAAATTTGTAAAGTCAAAAAATCCGAATGGTTCCGACGCAATTATTAAAGGATCCAAGTTAAACTTACCTGTAACAATTTTTGATCTTGTTCTCGGGTGAACACTCCAAATTAAGGGAAGCTTGTATTTTTGAACGATGAGGTTAAATCCCTCAATGATGTTTTTGAACATAACTGGATCATCGACATTTTCTTCCCGGTGGGTAGTAGCCAAAAAATATTTCTTGGGGAATAATTTCAAATTTTTAAGAATTGTGCTCTTTTCAATATCCTTGGCGTAATGTCTAAGAACCTCAGTAATAGGATTACCGCTTACAAAAATATACTCGGCCGGAAAGCCTTCCCTAAGAAGATTCTCTTTGGACCTCTCGGTATACGGGAAAAGCCAGTCGCTGACGTGATCAATAATTTTTCGATTCTTCTCCTCTGGGATTCGCCAGTCAAAGGCTCGGTTGCCTGCCTCCATATGAAGAATAGGGATTCGCAATCGGGCTGCGGGAATAACACAAAGTGAGCTGTTGGTATCACCCAAAATCAATAAGCAGTCGGGTTTCTCTTTAATTAGAACTTCCTCTGTTTGAGAAATTATCTTGCCAATTTGCGCCCCGACGGTTTCTTCCTTAACCGCCAGAAAGTAGTCAGGTCTACGCAGACCTAGCTCTTTAAAAAAGATCTCGGAAAGTTTAGGGTCGTAATTTTGACCTGTATGAACCAAAACAGTCTGAATACCTAGTTCGTCCAACCGTTTAATGATGAGACTTAACCTAATTATTTCCGGCCGCGTTCCTAAAACAATAAGAACTTTCATAACTAAAATGTATTATAACCCAGATCCTATGTTTGATTTTTGTTTCTCGAAAACCAGAAAAAATAGCGTTGCTAAATTGCTTGCAATGTAGCTGGACTGTTTAAATTTATCTAAGAAAACCGCCGGACCATATAATCCTCGCAAAATAAGCGGAAAACGCTTGTCAAGAAAAGAAAGAACGTTCCCTACCTTCGGAATCTTACAGATGTAATTTAGAAAAGAGGTAAAGCTATTTGCTCGGCGAAAAATTTCGATTAATCTACGATCGTGAAAAAGATTGCTAATATCTTCAACATCTCGAATTTTAAAGAAATAACCGCTCTGGTTCCTATCAAAAACACTTTTAAGAAAGATAGATCTTTTATTATTGGTCGTCACAACTGCCAAACCTCCCTGTTTGAGAACTCGAAAACACTCTCCTACAGCTCTCCGGCAAAACTCATCGGGCAAGTGGAATAAAATCTCTGAGAGAATAACCAGGTCGAATTCCCCATTGTTGAATGGGAGATTATCAACACTTCCATTTATCAAAACAACTTTTTGCTCTATTCCTACTTTGTCAAGATTACTTCGACAAATCCTTAACATTTCTTTTGATAGATCCAATCCGGTAATATCGTAACCTTCCTCTGATAAAGGCACAAGGACTCTACCCAAACCGCAGGCGGCGTCCAGAATTTTAGTGTCTTTTCTTAGAAATTTGCGGAGAAAATAAAAAAACCATCTATCAAAAGCCAAATTTGCCGCATTCGGTAATCCAATATTTAGAACTGCGGAAATATCAGGCTTACTTGTAACTCTTTTGCCCCAGTATTCGCTCACTTTACTTTTCTGGTAATTCATTTTTAAGAAATAAACATCTCTTGATAGAGATCCTCCATTTTACGGGAATTTTTCTCCCAATCGTAGTTTTTTACAACAAATTCCCGTCCCAACTTGCCCATATCCTCACGCAATTTTTTTCTTGAGAGTAACTTAATAGTTGCATTCGAGAGAGAAGTGGTGTCACCGGGAGGAACCAAAAAACCAGTTTTGTTATCGAGTAACACTTCCCCAGTTCCACCAACGCGAGATGCAATAACTGGCACCTCCAACGCTTGAGATTCCAAAGCCGCAACTCCAAAAGATTCCTGCAAAGACGGCATCACAGTAATATCCATTTGGCTCATCAACTTGGGAACATTTTCTACAAAACCCAAAAAATGGACGTGTCCCGAAACTCCCAGCTTAGTTGCCAACTTTTCAAGATCCTCCTGAATTCCCCGATCTTCACCCGCCAAAAACAGCTCCGCATTAGGAAAATTTTGTAAAACAACTTTGAAAGATTTCATTAGATAATCCGGACCGTAAATTGGTTTTAGATGTTTAAAGAAACCAATTCTAAGTACTCCATCCTTTGGTTTTTTAAATTTCCTTGGGTCAAAAATCTTTAAATCCACACCAAAAGGTACTATTTCTATTTTCTTTATCCCAGGAGAAACTTTTTTAGTTTCACTTGCTAATAGCTTCGAAGTTGCTGTCACTAAGTCGGCTTTTTGTAAAACTACCTTTTTTACAAACCTTGCAGCCCAACTTTGCAAGGAAAGAATGTCGCTACCCCAGACTGAGATTATAGTCGGACAGGGAAACGGGAACAGTTGATTCGATAACCCGACCTTTACTTCAAAAACAAATAATGAATGGATATGAACTAAATCAAACTTATTTTTTTGTAAAAATCTACGAAGAAAGTAAGCCCTTAAAACAAAACCAATCTTGGGTAACAAAGAAAGTTTCCTCAGACGGTAAGGAATAAAATCACCAATCCGCCTACATTCCTTGTGGGAACAATTTCTAGAAGTCAATACTTGCAAATCTGCTTTACTACGAAAGTACGCAAACCAACGCCGGAAGTGAACATTTTTACAATTCCCTACATACAATATTTTCTTTTTCATATACCCGGAAAATTATAACGTAAGCATAAAAATGGTAGATGCTTAAGCACCTACCCCAATGGCTCGATAAATAATACCAAGTTCCTTTGCTTTATCTTTACCCAAAACGTTACGCCCATCTACAACTACCTTATGGCGTAAAGCCATAATGATTGATCTCCAACCCAGCTCAAAATACTGGTCGTGAGCAACCATAAGCACAACTGCATCTGCATTCAGGGCAACATCGTAAACGCTTTTGTGTTTAAACTCCTCGACCCAGGGATCATGGATTTCGACATCAAAACCGAAGCTCTCCAAAACGTTCACCAAAACCGCAGTTGGAGAATTCCGGATATCATCGCTGTTCTCAAGGTATGAGTAACCAAGAACTGCAATTTTATAGCCGTTCACATCCCCTATTCCCGCGGCCCGCAATCCATCCAAAAGCAGTTGAGCCATATGGATAGGCATGCGATCATTGACCTCTTGGGCAGCAGCAATCACCTTGGTCGGCGAGGTATCCCGAATATGAGCCGTCAGGAGGCTAAAATCCTTAGGCAAGCAGTGGCCACCAACACCGGCGCCAGGCTTCAACATATTCCGGTCTTCCCTTTTATTGATAAGGTCGCGCACTTTCCAAACATCGGCCCCGAGATCTTCGCAGAGAAGTGCCACTTCATTGGCAAAGGCGATCTCCACGAACCTTTCGGTATTCTCTGTCGTTTTGACGATCTCGGCTGTCAGAAGATCAGTAATGTCAAGATCCGCTTTAACTACATGGGAGTAGAAAGCTTTAACTACTTGACCAACCTCCGGGCTGGAGGCGCCGATTACCCGACTGTAATTTCGGATAATCTCAATCAACCTCCCGGGCATTAGTCTCTCCGGGCAATGAGCCAAAAAGAATTCCTGATTTAACTTAAGATCAGAAGTCTTTTCCAGAATTCTCTGAACATCCGTTTCCATGGTCTTGGGAGCGATGGTGGATTCAATGATCACCAAAGTTCCCGGCTTTAACCTTTCTCCGATGCTTTTTAAGGCCGCACGCATCGCCTTGTAGCGAGGCAATTTGGTCTGATCATCCACAGGGGTTTCCACCATTACCAAGATGACGTCGGCACTTTTTATGCTCTCAAAAGTTGAAAAAACCCTAAGCTTACCTCTGGAAACCACATCGGCCACTAGCTCGGTTAAACCAGGCTCCTTGCCTTCGATCGGGCTGATTCCTTTATTGATGAGATCAACCTTCTTTTGCTGGATATCGTAACCGGCGACCTGAAAACCAGCTTCCGCCCAGAGAGCCGCAACTGGAGTACCAACATATCCTAAACCAACAACAGCAACGTTTGCGGTGCGTTCTTCAATTTGTCCTCTAAGCTCCTTCAAAAGCTCATTCATGTCTTCTCCTTTAAAAACGAAAATTTTTAACTTACGTGACAATTATACTTTCTGAAAATAAATAGTAAGGTTAGAAACTAGTTGTCTCTTACAACTAATCGGCCACTAAAGTAGCTGTAAATTCCGGAGGTATCTCCAGCGATATTGTAACTACTATCAGAGCTGAAAACTCTAAGACGAACGGTGTCTCCTGCGGAAAGAAGAAGATCAGTAGAAATTTGAAGAATTAAAGTATTTGGAACGTTGCTGTAACTAATCCTATTTCCAATCGCTTTAGTTATATCGTTTAGAGTTAAGAAAACGTAGTTATTAGTACTAGAATCTAATAGTGAAGTTAGCATAGCAGACCCGTCGAAGTGGTAAACCCCTGAAATAGGTGCTCTAAATTGATAGCTAGGCGGGATGTCACTCCCCTCGAAATTATCACCGTAGTCATACTCCTCCAAGGTAGTTCCAACTGTTTGGGTCAAATTGTTGTAAGGACCTGAAGTTGCGGTTTTAACTACCCGAAAAGCAGGAGCTTTAAATAAATTATCGCTAATATCAAAAGTCGAATTTTCTATCGTCCCGAGTTGACTTACGCCAGAGGTTGAAAATGAGAATACAGTTGTCCCGTTGTACTGCAGCTGTAAAAGCTGTGTAGAAGTACCGGTCAAGTCTATTCTTAAACCAGATGCGTTATCGGTAGAAGTGGCTAAAATCTTAGGTGCTTCAGCCGAAAGGTAAAGAGTTTCTGGATTGCTGCCGCTTCCCAAATCCAGTTGTTTTGCTAGTATCTTGAAATCGCCAGCGTCCCAATCAGAAGATAGACTTCTTGTGCCATTCGCAAGAAGATATTGGGGATGATTATCAGTAACAAGTCCGCTCAACAAACCATGATTGAGGCTACTTTCATCAATCTCGATTCCGGTTAAACAATTAGTGCAGGTCCCAGTTTGATTATCGAGATCAAGAAAATAATTGCTACTTTGACCATCTAGTAAGTCGGCGTTGAGTCCCGATCCTGAACCAGCTCCTATTATTCCGGAACTTGGAAGAACCAGAGAACCAGAGATTGAAAGAGTCGTACCTGAATCTAGAGTTAAAGTTCCCGCTGTAAACGTATCGCTGGTGTCAGATCGAAGGAATTGAGTAGAGTCTAACCCGTCTAAAAAATCGGCGTCCACACCGGCCTCAACAAAACTGTTTAAAATACGAAATCCCAAAAAGTTAAAAAGGAGGAAAGTTAACACCAAGAATAAAAATTTAACGACGGTAAATCTGTAACTTGAAAGAAACACTAATTTTAGTAATTAACACAATTTAAATTAGAATTTCAATGTAAGTTACAAATTTCTTTTCAATCGACTTAGATTTTAGTTACGTAACAATCATAAACCCTGAAAAAGTTTGGCGACTAAATTACCTAAGACGGTTTGTAACTTCTGAGTACTTGTAAAAGTGGTCCTCATCGGCATAGATATAGCTTTTGTCAGGTAGATTTTCCAAATCAGCGCCAAAATAATTGCGGAAAATTACCCGGAAGGTATTAACCTGACTTAATTCAGGATAAAGCTGTTCCGCTCCAATCCCAGGAAGGTAAAGAGCATTCAAAATGCCAAATCTCTCCTTCAAAGTATTGTCAGATGCTTCTTTAAAATTGAAGCGCCCGGGCAGCATCGGGTAGCGGCGGGCGTAAGGCCCCTCATCCGCCTGTATTACGATAATTGGTAAATCATTGGCGGATTGTAAGATCTCCTCGACCATCGCCATTATCAGTTGATTTCCGCAAGTTAGCTGATCGGTGTAGCCAGTAATAACTGTATCCTCGGCCCACACTCCCCCGCCTGGGGCAACCTGACAACTCTCATTAAAAACAAAAGGCGGGTGTGGAATCAAAATGTGAGCAAAAACAAATTTCGGGTCCGACTCCACTTCCGCAATCTTCTTGACTTGGTCAAACTGGTAAAGAATGCGGTTGGCGTGCTGGATGGCAAAGCTTTCAGAAGATGTTCCCGGTAAGAACTTCCGAATTAAGGGGGCAAAGATGGTTGTGTTCAAGATTTCGGTCGACAAACCATCCAGATTTTTTAAGTAAATGTCTCCCAATAAAAGATTTTGATCAGCAACGGAACTTACCTTTGTTGGCTCAAACCAAGAACCTAAATGAATATACTTGTAGCCTAAGGATTTGAGAGTTTCTCCAACTTTATGATGATCTACCAAGGGATAAGCAAAGGTTTGATCGCTGGTATCCTCTCCAGCAATATTGCTTAAATAGTTAATGTAATCCATATTCAGAGCTGCGGCTAAGGAAGGCAAAGTGCGCGGGTAATTGGAAAGTGCATCGTAAGCAACATAAAAACCTTTCTCTTCTAGAAAATCCGTAAAATACCGGTTATCGAAATTGTAAAAATCTTTTAGAGTCCGGTTGCTGGCATAGCGGTCAAGGATAATGTAGTAAATGTCGGGCTTCCTTTTAATTTCTCCACCCACTAAATTAATGTCGGCCTGTTCAGAACTTGATTTCCGCAAAATTCGGGTTTGCAGGTTTGCCGCCTCGTAATAAAAGCTTCCAAAAAGAGGAATCACTAAAAGAACTGCAAAAGTAAAATTTAGTCCCTTTATTAACGAAGTTAGGTTTCCTTTAGTTCGATAAATTACGGTAAAGAAAATCAGAAAGACGATCCCCCAAACCAAAAACAGGATGTCATCAATTCCGAGTGTGAATAAAAGTAGTGAAACTCTGTTTCCCTGATCAAAAAAATTCGCAAAACTACTGCCGATAAAGTTGTGGATGTGACCATGGGTAAAAACAATAACAAGAGCGACTAAAGTAGTTAATCCCGCTTTCTGCCGATCTCTAAAAATAAATTTAAAAGCGCTAAAGAGCAAAACCGCTAAAGAAAACGAGACTACAAGGGGCTTCCAAAAAGAAAAAGGGTAAACCTCAGCAATGTTGGAGTAATAAATCGAAAAAATTGGAAAGGCTGCGAAAAGAAATGGATGAACTGGGAAAGTAAAAATTCTTTTAGTAGGTGTAGAAAGTTTAAAAAACATAATCTTTCTTACTAGTTTCCTAGAAAAAGTGGTTCCCCGTTATCAATTCCACCACGTATTAATCCATTAAAAACGGAAGCTCCACTAATACGGTCTAAGTCAACCGTAACTGGCTCTACCTTAGCTCCTAAAAAGGTTTGGTCTTTAAAAAGATAGGAAAAAATCGCAGGAAATAGATCCTGTAAAACAGTAATTTCATCGAATTCTTCATAACCACCGTCCGGCCAGCGAATTGCCAAAAATGTGCCAAACCGGTCCTGAATATCTATTCGGGAAATCTCAGAAATATCGTATGGATTGGGATAATTCGACCCAGTTCCAGTACAATTTTTGGTAAGGTAGGGACCATGGTCGCTAGCCACAATAATAATTGCACTTGGGTCACTTTTAATTAAAGTTTTCAAATCCCCGCGCATTTCTCGATTAGCTTGATCAAGCCGTTCCTTATACAAGTCCGTTTCATTTGGTAGACAAGCTCCGGAATTCTGACTATGGCTGGGAACACTGGTATGCATATCAATAAATCTCGGGCTAGCGGGAACTTCTTTGAAAGTTTTCACCTTCTCCTCGATAAACTGTTCGTGCGGAACTTTGTCAAACTCGAGATCAAATTTGAATTCTCCTGTTAGAATCCCTTCCATTAAAAGATTTCCCGAAGGGGTGATATTTACTGGAAAATAATGATCGTAATTTGAGCCATAGCCTCTAAAGAAATAATCGGAAGGAAAAATTCCGTAAGTTTCATAACCGAATCCTTCCAATAAATTCTGCACTACTCCGTCCCCCGATGCGGCTCTTCTGCCATTACCGTAATAATCCGTAGAAGCATTTAAAACTCGGCTCATTGTATCCAAAGATGCAGCGCCTATTGAGTAAGTCTTAGGATAAAGTTTAAATCCAAGATTTTCTAAATACCTCTCCTGCCCGATGTTGTCGATTCCGTATTGTTCCATCGTTTCGTTATGTGCATACGCATCGTAAACTAGAAGGTAAATATTTGGTGTTGCTTTGGGTTTTTCTCCACCAACCAGTTCGACCAACTTATTGTTTGTGAAGGGTAGTTTTTCCTGCTGATCCCCCTCTGCTCTTGGCAAAAAAGCCTGGAATAAACTGTTGCTTAAAAAATAAACCGAAACCATAACATAAAGTAGATTTTTCAATTTAAGATCAGTTAAAAACCAGAAAAATAAAAATACACTTGCAAAAACTGCCAGCTGAATTTTTAGACTTCCTACTTCAAACCAAAAGAATCTTAAACTCAAACCCGGCATAGCCAGGAAAATAAAAGCAAGTGTTAATCCAAAAACCATTAAAGTTTGGGGCGATCCAAATCTTCCTAAAAATTTAGGCAAGGTGATAATTAAAGCAAGCGAAACCAAAGCGGATAATCCTAAAACATAAAGCGATTCCCAAAATGACAAAATATCTTGATTATTAATAATGTATTGAACCACTGGTGTTAACGGGAGGAGAATGAAGATCAGATCGGTAACATAAATATTTTCTCGGTTTTCTTTTTTGAAGAAATCCCAAAATTTACTTTTCTTTTTTAAATGCCAAAAAATTAAACTAGCGGTGCCTGATAGCAAGACCAGAATAGATAACAGAGGCCAAATTTCATTTGCGAAAGTTTTGCTCACACCTACTGGCAAACTACACGCAAGAATCAACACAGATAGGGACAGGAAGATAAGAGGAATAAAAATATTACGAAAGATAAAACGGGAATCAATAAATTTTACAAAATAATTCTTAAAATCGGGATTCATAAATTTATCTAACTTTACCTTACCTTCAGAAGGTAAAGCGTTCGCTTGGAACCTTTAACTTTTTCTTTATCGGAAATCGTAAAGAACTTGCCAAATTCTTTCTCAAAATCTTCTTCGTTGTAATTGGAGAAAATATCCTCTCTGGTTGATAGAAGACGCTGCACCTGAGAGTCTTCTTTGGGTACAAACTCAATAATTAGGTAATCCCGCGCAGCTTCCGCCATAAATTGTGCAATCTTTTTAAAAGGAAGATTATTGGAAATCGCCAAATGGTGAATTAAAGCCAGAGCAATAACAGTATCGGCTGGCCCTCTTTCCAGAAATGACATTCTTTCTGCATTTCCCCACCCCAATCCCCCGCTCGGATTGGTTAAATCCAAAACCAGGGGCAAAATCTTCTTCTCCCCCTCTCCTCTTACCTGCCGGTAGTTTAATTCCACTGCCGCCGGATCAATATCCGACGACACAACCAACTTGGCCTTGCGGGCCGCTACCCGGCTGAATTCCCCGGTATTGGCTCCCAAGTCCCAAACCAATTGTGGATTGGCTTGGCGAATGAATTTTTCCACAATCTCGGCCTTTTGCCGAAAAGATTTCCGGGAGTAATTGGTACTTTGGTAGTAGTTACCCCATTCCGTTCCCTGCGGCTTCCACTGCAAACCCGAAACCGCCCCCTCCAACCCATTAATTAAGGCTAAAAGATGGCCTTTTTCAAGCCTTACCTCCCGCTGTACTTGAGAGGTAGCCCCCCGATCGGCAAACATCACCTGGGTTTTGGAGTGAAGATAAATGTGCATTAAGATTGCGGGTTTCAGTTTGGCCTTCGCCGGCAAAAGCCGGGCGGCTAAATCTAAAGGAATCCCATCGATATGAACCCGCATTAACTGGGTTAAGCGGATGTCGGTGTAGGAGGCTAAGGCTAAAGGAGCCAGGAAATGCTGGCAAAACTGCCGGTAAGCCACCCAAGGCTTCTCCTCGTATTTCTCAAACGAAAGGGTATCGATTAAAACCGGCTTCCCTTCCTGAAACTGAATGTTGTAGGCACTGGCGTCTTTTAAAGACATCTCGTGCTCCACAGCAATCTTTTGAATTTTAAGCGTTACCAAGGCCGCATCCTTTAATTGACTGAAGCTCCACTCGTAAGGGTAGGAGATGAAAGGAACCGGCTGCGGTTCTAAAACTTCAAAAGCTTCCTTAGTTTGGGCCATTCCCAATCCCTTTTTCTTAAAAGTAACCAATAGCCCCTGCCGGGTTAACTCCTTCACCAGCCCCGACTTTTCCAAAAGTTCAAAATCCTCCTGATAGATTTTGTTGACTTGGCGGTAAATGTGACCGTTTTTGGTAAAAAGAAAGCCGCTGGGGTCGCGGAAAGAGGATGGAAGAGTGTTATTTGCGGCCTTCATTTTTCTTGGAAGGCGAATTCTTTTTCTGGCCGGTGAGCCCGCTTAAGAACTTTTTCAACCGATCCCAAGAAGAAACCAGAAGATAACCGCCTCCGGCCAAGGTAGCAATCAAAATTTGCACAAAGTAGCTGCCGGTTCCCGGATCAAGATAGGCGTGGGCGTCCCGCGTCATAAAAGACCAGATTCCCACCATAACCAGAAGATATTTCAAAAACATACTTTTTAGAGTATGTAATTTTATCTCCAAAAAGTCAACACCGCCCAGCCGTGCTAGCTTTTACCTTTTACCCGTTTATAATGGTAAGTACCCGCAGCTTAATAACCAAATAAAGGAGGTGTTCCGTGGATAAACAGGAACTCTTTGAAAGATTGAAGAAAGACAAGATTGAGGTAGTAACACTTCAGTTTGCGGACTTATCAGGCAACCTTAAGGGCACCAATATCTTTCCCCGTGCCCTAAAGGAAGCCATCGCTAAAGGAACCTGGTTTGACGGTTCTTCGATCGAGGGTTTTGCCCGCATCATGGAAAGCGATCGAGTCTTGCAGCTGGAATTGGGAACCTACCGTGTTCTGCCGTGGGAGCCCACCACCGCCCGCATCCTCTGCGACATCTATCGCCCCGATGGTGAACCGCTGGAGAGTGACACTCGCCAAATCCTCAAACGGACTCTGGCACGTCTTAAGGAAAAAGGCATCGTCTACAACACCGGAGCGGAAGTGGAATTCATGCTCTTTAAGATCAGCCGCCGGGGGGAATTGCTCCCCGTTGATAAGGTTGGTTATTTTGACGTTAGCCACGGACCCGGCCGCAAGTTTCTCTTGCAAATGATGCACGTTTTGGAAAAACTTGGGATGGAAGTGGAGATGGGACACCATGAAGTGGCTCCCAGCCAATTCGAGATCGACATCCGCTTCGCAGACGCTCTAACTACCGCCGACAACATCTTAACTCTCAAACAAGCCGTTGCATCCATTGCCGCGGAATACAAACTCGAGGCGACTTTCATGCCCAAACCGGTAGCGGGAGAAAATGGCTCCGGCATGCACACCCATCAAAGCATTTTCCGTGACGGGAAAAATGCTTTCTACGACGGGAGCGACCGGTACCACCTGAGCAAATACGCTCATAACTTCATCGCTGGGCAGCTCAAACACGCCCGCGCCCTTTCCGCCGTGGTCGCCCCGACGGTAAACAGCTACAAGCGGTTGGTGCCGGGATTTGAAGCTCCTGTCTACCTCTGCCACGCCACCAGCAACCGTTCCGCGGCGATTCGCATACCCCACTATTCAAAGGGCCGCGAACAATCGACCCGGGCGGAACTGCGCTTCCCCGATCCGTCCTGCAACCCCTATTTGGCCTTCAACGCCATGTGGGCAGCCGGACTGGATGGGATGCTCAATGAGATTGAGCCTCCCAGCCCAGTAGAGGAAGATGTTTATCACTTCAGCGATGAGGAGCTCAAGAAACGCGAGATTAAAACCTTACCCGGAACGCTCATCGAAGCTCTCAACGAGCTAGAGAATGATCCGGTAATCCATAATTCTCTGCAAGGGGCTTACGACCCCTTTATGAGGATGAAACGCCAGGAATGGGGAGAGTACCGCACCCAGGATATTTCCCACTGGGAAATCGAGAGATACTTCTAGTTAGTACAGACAATAGCCGCTTTGGTTAAATCCTAAGCGGCTTTTTATTTTCCCAGAGAATTAAAAACTGCCAAAATCTTGCGAGCGGAATTATTCCAAGTAAATCTTTTTGTATTCTTCTTCCCTTTTCTAATCAAATCTTTTCTAACTTGAGGGGAAGACAAAACCCTATTTAGCGCATCCGCCAGCTCTCCCGCATCATTGGGATTAACCAAAATCGCCCCATCACCCGCTACCTCCGGAAGAGATGTGAAATTGGAAGCTACAACCGGCACCCCGCAACCCTGCGCCTCCAAAACAGGCATCCCAAAGCCCTCGTAAAGGGAGGGGTAGGCAAAAGCCTCCGCTGCGGATAAGAGCGCGGGCCGATCCCCCTCTTCCACATAGCCTAAGAACTTAACCTTTTCCTCCAGCTTAAGCTCCCGCACCTGCTTTTCTAGTTCATTCTTTATCCAGGTGGGTTTTCCCGCTAAAACTAGATTTAAACCTTCTTTATTCTTCTTAAGAAGCGAAAAGGCTTCAATTAAGGATCTGACATTTTTCCTAGGCTCCAAGGACCCCAAGAAAAGAATAAAAGAGCTTTCGATCCCATACTTTTTCTTAACCGTCTCTTTTTCCTTTTCTTTTCTTGGATAAAAAACATTGGTATCAACCGCCGGACCGGCGACCGTAATCTTCTCTTCCACTACGCCGTAAACCTCTTTAATTCTCCCTTTAGTAAATTCCGAAACTGCAATCACATGGTCCGCTTCCTTTAAGGATTTTGGTACAAACCTCTCCAAGAACTTCCGGTTGGCCGGCTGGACCAAGTGCGGCACATCGGCAAAGCTCAAATCGTGCACCACCACCACCGACTTACCCGTTAAATGCGGGTACTCCACATAATCGGGAAAGAAGTAAAGATCGTGGGTGCCAAAGAAAACTTCCAAAGGAACGGGAAGTCCCAGCTTAAAAAGCTTGTAGAAGAGTTTGTAGGGAAATAGCTTTTGGTAGCGGGAGGAGCGGTTATCCCCTTTCCCAAAAAGTTCTCTCTGCTTCTCAAGCGGATTTTGAAAAAGCAAAAGATCGTAAAAATTCTCTTTATCCAACTTAAGAACTTCGGAAAGAATACCTTTGGTGTAGTAGGTTACTCCCGCATCCGTCCGCAAGAGTGTTTGCGCATCGATCCCGATTTTCATCTTGGCTTAATATTAACAATCCCTTTACCTGAAAATTCCACCGTGCTATATTTCTCCCAACACCTTAATAACTAAAAACCGAGGAGGAAGACCAATGCCGAAAGAAAAATTGATTCTTCTGCTGCGGGTGGCTAATTACTGGAAAAAACCTCAAATGGAGTCCACAGCGGCAGAGTTTTTCTGGGTTTGCGATAGCCTTTACCGTTTTCTTAAATTGGCCGATATTTCGGCGATAAGATATTCGGAAATTGTCGATGGCGAAGATCTCCTCGCCGAGGGGATTGACGCAGAAGTAGTCGAAGCCGGAATTCAGTATTTTTGTGTCTGGGAAGTGCCGAAAGATTCAATTGCCGAGGAAGAGCCGGCCCCTCCTGAAGAAAATGCGGAAGAAAACACCGGGGAATCGGAAGATGAAAGTGTTCCTCTTCCCCCTCCGCAAATCCCCGAAGATAACACCGGGCAACCCGCTTTAACCAGTGATGATATTGATCACACGGAGAATGACAATGGCTAAGAAATTGGTAGTTACCAAATTCCGCCACACCGCTTCTAGCGACATCGATAATCATCTTCGAAGATACTTGATCGGGCAAGAACGCCCGATTCAAGAAATCACCCGCTCCCTGAAAAGAGCCGAAGCTGGTTTCCAAAATCCTAACCGTCCTTTAGCGGTCTTGGCATTTTTTGGCCCTACCGGCGTTGGGAAAACCTATACCGCTGAACTTTTGGCGGACAAGTTCATAAAGTTTGTTTGGCGCTGCCCCCAACCTAAGGAATGCGGCGGCTTCGAAATCTCGGATGCCGATTGGAGAAAGTTACCTTCATCTGGAGAATATACTTCCCCCATTTGTCTCCCCCACATGAAGAAAAAGAAAACACGAGTTGGTTTACTCAAATATCAACTCCCCAAGATGTGGAAGATAAACTGCGGGCAGTTAAGCGACATGGCCGGCTTTAACGTTAATACCCTCCTTGGCGCTCCGCCGGGATATTTGGGATACGACAAAGCCCCCTTCTTCACCGGCGGCAAAGCTCCCAAAGTGGTTCTTTTCGACGAGATTGAAAAGGTGATCTTATCCAAGTATTCGTGGGGAGAAAATAGTGGGGTCAGTGACATACTCCTCAACATCCTGGACACCGGCCGGACTGTAAATAATGCCGGAGATGAGGTGGATTTCACTCAATCCATCATTATCCTTACCGGAAACCTAGGTGCCCAGGAAATTCAACAGGAATTTGAAAAAGCACCCTTCGGTTTCATTTCCGAGGGGAAAATCCGTCGGAAAATTTCTCAAATCAGTGACCAGGAAATTGAGGCATTAAACAAGAAGATCTACCAAATTGTCAAAAAGAAAGCCGAGAAGGAATTCGCACCCGAATTTGTCAACAGGCTTGATCGCCTCGTGGTCTTCCGCTTCTTAACTCAAAAACATTATCGAGAAATTCTGAACCGGGAGCTGGAAAAAATCCAGTTAAGAATCACCCGAAGTCCTACCCCCTTCCGAATGGAACTAGCACCAAATGTCAGGAAACTTTTGGTGGATGAGGCCTTCAGTGACCGGCATCAAGGAGCGCGCCCGCTAAATCGGGTCCTGGATAAGCGTCTAACGACCCCGCTGGCGGATTTGGCCATCCAACGGGCGATCCCTAAAGGCGCTTTGGTTAAGGTAAAAGTCGAAAAAGGGGAGCTGACTTTCTACCAAGAAACAGAAAAAACCATCAAAGCCGCTACCCAGGAAGGTGCCCGGTGAAAAAGGCAAAGAAAAAGCCCAAAATACCGGTAAAACCACCCTGGAACACCCGACCGGGTCGTTTCGGTTCCGAACCCATCCCGGAAAATCATCACATAATTCCGCGATCACGCAACGGAAGCTTTACCGAAAACATCCTAACCGGTTTTCCTTCTGATCTGCACTGGGCCTGGCACCGCCTCTTCGGCAACCTTTTACCGATGGAAATAATGCTAGCGGTCCTGCGCCACATGCTGAAGCCTGGTAATTTTCGCCATTGGCGAAACATTGTTGAGAAAGGTAAAGAACCACCTAAGCCGGTGAATCCTGATCAAGTAATTTTGGAAATGATGAAAAAGATCTTTCCCAAAGATTGGATCCCGGGAAATAAATTGATGAAAGAATTAAATAAAAGACAAAACCAAGGGAAATCCTAAGTTAGGATTTCCCTTTTTTTGCTTTTCTCAGCCCCGCCAAACTATTGTGGTAAACTTGGGGCAGAAATTTTGAAAACAAAATAGGAGGAAGAAGATGAACGGAAACGTTCTTGACCCCGTCATCAAAGAAGAGGACGGGCGCAAACGTTACTTTTGCCCAGTTGTTGGCTGTCCGCACGCAAAAGCAACCAAAGAAGGTTACTTTAACCGCAGAGGATACAACAAACACTTTTCGACGTTCCACTTTACCGGTGAGAAAATCGGTTTTCTCTCCATGCTCAACTGGGGATCCCCCGGTTTAAGCTTAGGATCGATCCGGAAAGCATTCCGGATTTGTGAAGCCGAAGGAGTTGATTTCATCGGGATAATTGCGGGTATCTGCTCCTATCCAGAGTATGCTTACCGCTTTACCCGACCGGAACTTCTGAAAACCGCCGAGGACCTTGGCCTTTATGAAGAAACAAAAAAGGGTCGGAAGATTTACTATTTCGAAGAAGCCCGAGACTGGCTGATCAATGAGATCGCCGAAGAAATTGCGGACGGTATGCCCCATATCCGCCACGGCCGAAAGGATGTAAAGATCTACTTGGTTACATCCCCAGCTTCCACGATTGACGGCTGGCTGGGCCGCGAGGTAGCTCGTCGGTTGGTAAGATTACGCAAAGATATTCTGTTTTGGGGCGAAGGCTTTGCCTACTTCCAACTACAGAAGCACGACGCTACCGTCGGCGCTTTGACTTTTATCAAGCCACCGTGGCGATCCAAGTACTACTCGACCGCCGTCGACCGCTTGATTGAGGATCACGAACGCCAAACTTCCAAGGATCTTCCTGACCTTTGGGTTGTGGGAGGCACCGCCTCGAGCACCCATCGACCGCCAGGGGAAAAGAAAGTACCCTACGTTAGTCTTCCGGCGCTGCACGAACTGCAGAAGATCAACAGCGCCGAAAACCAGGTAGGTTTGCGGATTGTTGAATTCTTACCGCAATCCAATGATTTCTTGGTAAGGACCTACAATCTAAAGGATGATATCGCCAATAAGCGAACCTTTGTCCCCGAGCCCAAAAACACAACGGAACTACAGTTGGGAGTGGTTGCAACCCTCAAAAACGAGGTAGAACCGCAAACCATCGGCCAATTGGAAGCCAAGTTGAAAACTCCGCGTGGTCAGATTTCAAAGGCCATCAAGGAGCTCAACAACTCCAAATACGAGCCAAAGATCGATAAAGATCAGGACTCGAAGCGTTACGACTTCAACACCGCATGGATGCAAAATAAGTTGGAGTTTCCCGACACCAACTTTAAGGCACTCCAAGAAGAAACTTTCTTGGGGTTTGGCTGCTTGCATGCCGGCAGCATCTACAGTGAATACGAATGGTTCGTGCAGGAATGCCCCCGGATCATCCTGGAACACAACATCAAGAACTTAGTTGCGGCCGGGGACCTGATCGAGGGCCTCGAACACGATCTCGACAAGCGGGGCGAGGTGATGGGCGGTTCTGACTATAGCGATCAGCAGATCTTTGCTGCGCGCCTGATCGGTTCGGTTGTTTCCAGCGTCTTCCAGAGCCTTTTCAGTAAGGCAATGGAAAGATATGCAAAGCGCAAACCCTCCAACGGCGAGCTAAAAACGATCGTGGAGAATGCGTTGATGAATAGCTACTTCATCCCGGGAAATCACTGCAGCTGGACACGCCGCAAGGGAATTAAACCGCTCACCGAATTCGAACCAAAGCTAGTTGAATACCTGACGACGGGAATCGAAAACGAGCTGGAAAAGCGAGGTTTGCAAATCCCGCGCCTAAACAAACTGGTTGAGGCTCAAGTTATGCGGGGTGAGGATCAAATCCTCAAATCCGGCCTGGGCCTAACCATCCGCCATCCGGGGATGTCGCGGACACTGACGAGTTCCCTGAGAGCACAGCACACTCTGGATCAAACCAATACCCCAACAACCATGCTGGCTAACTTCCATGTTGCCATTGCGGTTGAGCAGTGGGAGAAAGAGCTCGGACAACGGGTGGCGATGCAGCTGGGCTCAATCGTGTGGAAGACCGAGTACGAGCACGACAAGCTCAAAGGTCGACTGGATGTGGGGGTCGGATACCTTAAAACTCTCGCGGACGAAAACCAAAGGATTCTGGTCACCGAAATGGCCTACTTTGGCGGAGGCAATCGCAAAGCCTTCACAAACCGCGAAACTTTCCTAGATCCCTTTATGGCTGATTTGGGAATTTAATTACTTGATAAGCTCTAGATGAGAAATCGTCTAGAGCTTTTTTATTTGACAGTGACGGATTTAGCCAAGTTGCGGGGCTTATCGGGATCAAGTCCGCGCTCCACGGCCAGATAGTAAGCCAAGAGCTGAGCCGGTACCGCATTCACAATCGGGGATGCCAGCCCCACATCCGCAACCTTGATAAAGCTGTCAAAAACCTCATTATCCTGAGGAGCCACCCCAATTACGTAAGCTCCCCGGCTTTTAATCTCCTTGGCATTGGAGAGAACCGAATCCTTGGTTTGGTCGTTAGCCACAAAGACCAAACAGGGAGTTCCCTTCTCGATTAAGGCAATTACCCCGTGCTTCAATTCCCCGCCGGCAAAGCCCTCAGCGTGGATATAGGTCACTTCCTTGATTTTTAGCGCCGCCTCCAGGGCAGTAGGATAATTAACTCCCCGGCCAATAACATAAATGTGGCGAGAATCCTTAAGATCTTTGGCTAAATCTTTAATCTTCAAAATATTCTCCTCCGCTAAAATCTCCTTTACTCCCCGAGCTGCCTTGGCAATCAACTTTCTCCCCTCCTCCCCTTTCCGGCCGATTTGGGAAGCTAGCAAAAGGAAAAGAGCCAGCTTGGCAGTGTAGGATTTGGTGGCTAAGACTGCTTTCTCCGGTCCGCAGTTTAAAAGCAGGGTTTTATCCGCCACCCTAGTTAAGGAAGACCCTTGCACGTTCGTTAAGGCCACCACTTTCGCCTTGTGTTTCTTGGCAGCCCGGACCGCTTCCAGGGTATCCATCGTTTCCCCGGATTGGGAAGCCGCAATTAAAAGAGATTCAGGTGTTAAGAAGCTTTCCAAGAAGGGAAACTCGCTCCCCACCGAAAAGTTAACGTGACGCTCGGCTAGATCGGCAAACATGTAAGTGGCCGCCAAGCCAGAATGGGCCGCGGTGCCGCAGGCGGTAAAGTAGGTGCCGAAGGAATCTTTGATCAGCTTCGCCACTTCTTTGATCTCTTTTTCCGGGTATTTGCTTAGGCGAGATAAAATTTGAGGCTGCTCGCTAATTTCCTTAATCAGATAATGAGGGTACTCTCCCAATTCGGCCTCCCCCGCCTCCCAAGAAATTTCCTCGACCTTGGGAGCGCTTCGCCGACCGGTTGAAGCCTCCAAAACCTCAGCTTTCCCACCCGTAAGAATTACGCCCTCCCCATCGGAAAGGTAAGAAACCCGCCGAGTAGAGGGCAAAAAGGCCGGGATATCGGAAGCAATAAAGTGCTCCCCCTCTCCCACTCCCAAGACCATTGGGGAACCGTTGCGAAATCCCACAATTGCGCCCAACTGCGGAGCATATGCCACAATTGCATTTAACCCATCCAGCTTATTAAAAACTCCCCGCACCGCTTCCACAAATCTTTCCTCTTCCCACTTTTCTCCCACCTCTTCCTCAATCAAGTGAGCGATCACTTCCGTATCAGTTTCCGATTTAAAATTGTGCCCTCGTCCCATTAAACCGTTCTTAAGCTCTTCCCAGTTCTCCACAATCCCGTTGTGCACCACCACAATTTTCCCCTTACAATCGGTATGGGGATGAGCATTCTCATCAGTCACTCCCCCGTGAGTTGCCCAGCGGGTGTGGCCCAACCCCGCCAAAGCCGGCTTATTTACAAAATCTTCCGCCTCGATGTGGGAAATCCTCCCCGCTTTCTTTGCTAAAACAGGATTTGCACCATAGGCAATTCCCCAAGAGTCGTAACCCCGGTACTCGAGGCGCTTCAGCCCATCCAAAAGAAAATGGGCGGGATTTTCTTTTTCGGTTGCGGAAACAAAAGCAATAATGCCGCACATAATTTATTTACCGATGACCTCCATCAAAATCTTCGCCAAGCGTTTGGGGTCGTGTCTTAAGACGCTGCGGTTCAGCTTGTCGCCTTTTTGCGGCACAAACTTGTGGCGGGAAAGGAAATCATCTCGTAAGACCCGAAAGCCCTGGCCCTCGCCCAAATCATCCTCAATCGGATAAGAGTTTTCTGAAGTGGCGTAGTAACGAAGAATCTCTTCCGGTAAGGAAGCGGTATTAACCAAAACGTGATTAAAGGAAAGGTCGGAATAGTTGCCAATCTCGGAAAGATAGCGGGAAGCGCTGAAACCGTTGGTTTGGCCGAACTTACTCATCAAGTTCTGCACAAAAATAACCTCGGCCTTGGACTTTTTGATCGCCTCCGCGATTCCCTCAACCAGAAGAGCCGGCAAAAGGCTGGTATAAAGATCGCCGGGCCCAATCACAATAAAGTCAGCCTGCTTAATCGCCTTAACCGCCGCCGGGTTGGCTTTAACCTTGGGCAAAAGATAAACATTACGGATCGCCAAGCGCCGATCATGCTTGGGCTCATCAACGGCATGCTCCCCGACCGCCACCACTCCCTCCTCGTATTCGGCCACCAGATTAGTTTCCTCCAGGGTAACGGGCAAAACCCGCCCTTTAATCCTCAAAAGGCGGGAAACCTCCTCAATGGCCTGATCTTGCGAATTTAAAACATTGGATAAAGCAACTAAAAAAAGATTGCCGAAGGTAGTTCCCTCCATCCCAACTCCTTCAGAAAAACGGTAGTTAAATAAATCCCTAAGGAGCTCCTCGCGCATCCCTTCCCGCCCCTCATCCGGGGCCAGGGCAATCAGCGCTTTCCTCACATCCGAAACCGGCAGAAGTCCCCACTCATCCCGCTCTTTCTTGGCCGAACCGCCGGAGTCGGCCATAGAAACAATGGCGGTAATATCCAAGGGATACTTCTTTAACCCCGCCAAAACTGCATACGTTCCCGTGCCGCCTCCCAAAACTACAACTTTTTTCATTGGTAATGAAAGAAACGAATTCTCTTGGAATTTAGCACGCTTTTAAAGGGGAAGCAAAAGGGAAAATTTTAAGAAAAAGCCAAGAGCCAAAAGACCATCAGTAAAACCAAAGATCCCACCAAAAGGTATTCCGCTACCAGCGACAAGCTTAATCTCCTATGAAAATAGTGAAAGAGCGTTCCCCACCCCACATAGGCTAAAACTGCAACCCCCGCGATATAAAGCTGAATAATCTCCGCTCCCTGAAAACGGAGGAACCCCCAAAGCGCCAAGCCAAAAATAACCACCAAAACCACAGTATGCAGCCAATGGCTCTTGTACCAAGGAAAAATCGAATTTTCTTTCCTTACAATCTTCTCTTCGACCATTTCTTAAAGCACGCCTCCCGCCTGAGTCAACCATACCAAAAGCATGAGAAGCCCCAAAAGCGCCATATGGCTTACGTTTTCCCCCGTGCGCCGCAGTTCAATGCGGGTCAAGCCGCCCCGCAGCATCGAAAGCTCATCCAGGGCAAAGAGGCTCATTAGGAAGAACCCAAAGCCTAAGGGAAGGGTTTTAGGCGAGGTCGCCGGGCTCACGGCCGCCAAGACCTGCTGGACCGGGGAAAGACCCGTTACCGCCAATTCTTCAGCTTCCACCTTACCGGGGTTTTTTTCGGTCGGCCCAACCACCGCAACGGCCTTAGGCTGGACCTCAGGCTTGGCCTGGGACTGCGTTGAGCCGCTGACCGTCGGAGATGAGCCGGAAGCGCCGGTAGCCAGGTTTCCGGCCAAAGGCGTGGCAAAGAAGTTTACGATCAGGGTAGTTTCCTCCCCCTGCAAGACTCCGTTGATGGCCACAAGCCCCATATCTTTGTAATTTCCGTTAACAATGTTGGCCCGGTGAGAGGAAGAGGCCATCCAGGCATCCACAACCCCGGCGGAGGTATCAAAGTCCTTCGCCAAGTTCTCTCCCGCATATTTATAGCTGTAGCCGGAAGCGCTGATAAATTGCCAAGGAGTGGTGGAGCCATCCGGGGCATAGTGGGCCCAGTAATTCTTGTTAAACATATCCTGCGCCTTGGCCTTAGCCGCGTTCTCGAGCTTGGAATTGCGGGTTAAATTGGCCAATCCCGCTTCCTGCCGCTCCTGGTTTAAAAGGGAGTAAAGCTCATCAACCTTGATATTGGTAGCAAAACCTAGGATTTGGGGAGAAGTTTCGTAAATATAAAGCTGGAGGAAAAGGAGCAGCAAAACATACAAGAAAAGGGCTGAATTCTTCACAAACCGGGCCCGCTGACCCTTGTTGGGATAAGGCAAAACGTAGCAGGCATTCTTGACGCAGAACTGGATTAAATTATTCCCGATCCTTCTAATCATCTCAACTAAATTATACACTATAAGATATAGAGGAGCTAACCGGAAGCATCCTTCTTATGTTAGCAATTAAGCCCTATTAAGCAAAATTCTCCGGTAGAACCAAGCGAAAGCTACCCCAAAAACAATTCCCGTCAGATCAAAGCCCAAATCCGTAAACTTTCCGGAGCGAGTGGGTACCAAGAGCTGGTGCAGCTCATCACTGACGGCATAAAGAAACGTCAACGTTCCCGCTCCCAAAGCCAATTCCCAAAATTTCCAGCCTTTCCCAAAACTCTGCCCCAGTGCCCGAAGAACTAGAAATGCGAACTTTTTGATTTTTTGGAAGATTTCCCGCCACGCCATTTTGAACTTTACTCAACATAACAGATAAAATGACCGAGATGATTTGGGAAATTGTGACTTTAGTTTTAGCCGCCGCGGTTTTAGCCCGTTCCTCCATTTATGCGATTGAAAAACTCACCCACATTGCGATAAAGCTTAGGGTTTCGGAATACCTAGTGGGATTTATCATCATGGCGGTTGCCACTTCCTTGCCGGAGTTGACAGTGGGAGTGGTGGATGCAGTTAGAACTGCAAACCCAACTCTTTCATTGGGAAACGTTTTGGGAGCAAACATCTTAAACCTCACTTTGGTTCTGGGAGTTGCCACTTTAGTTGCCGGCAACCTGCGCTTGGAGATCCAAGTGCGCAACCGGGAAGTCTTTTACATGGATTTAATTGCCGTCATCCCGCTCATTTTCTTAACGGATGGGCGCCTTACCCGCCTGGAGGGAATTGTGCTTCTCCTGCTTTTCGTCCTTTACATGTATATTCTCGCTTTTCACAGCCAGGAATATCATAAGGTTTACAAAAACCACCGGCGGCCCCGTGAATTGTGGGTGGATTTGGGTCTTTTTGCCTTGGCACTTTTGGTTTTGGTCGGCAGCGCCCGGGTATTGGTTGGTTCGGCTGAATCGCTGGCTAAATTATTGGGAATGCCTGATGTTTTAATCGGCATTCTTTTAGTTTCCTTAAGCACCACCCTGCCCGAACTGTCCACTTCCATCTCCGGCGCTCTGCGTCGGCAAGGGGGACTCGTGATGGGAAACTTAATTGGTAGTGTCGTCACCAACTCCACCTTGGTCTTGGGATTGGTGGCGCTAATTAATCCGATTACTATTCAGGTGCCGGAGATTTTTGGGGCGAGCGCGATTACGCTTGTGATTACGCTGATTTTCTTTACGGTTTTTGTGCGCTCGCAGTATCTTATTTCCCGCCTTGAGGCCTTGGCCCTTATCCTTGGTTATATTTCCTATGTCTTCTCCATCGAGTTCTTTTCGCTCATCCGCTAGTCGCTTAAAAATAAGCAAGCCAAACGTTCCTGTCAGTAATCCGAAAAAACCTAAAATAATGTAGAAATTTAAACCATCCTCTTGGGAACTATCCTCGATACCTAGAACTTCTCCCTCGAAACCTGATTTAGGGTTACTATCTTCACTGCTACCAATAAGATCTGCTATCGAATGGGATGTTGGGGTATCTGCGGAAATATTCCCAGTTGAAACCGGTGCCGCATCAACTTTAAGATCTTTACTTAATAAATCTTTTGTTGACCAAATTGTTTTAAAAGTACCGTCATCTTCCTTTTGAGCCACGCTAACCGCAATTAAATAATTTCCCGATGCGGCATCATCATCTACCTTCGCAAAAATCTCCTTTCTGACCGAACCGGAAGATCCAATCGAAACTTTTGGCATTTCTAACCATTTTCCATTCTGAGTTAACCACCCACTGTCTCCTTTCGTACTACCGTAAATAAATTTACCGTCTTGGCCAATTAAAACTTTTAGAGCGAAGGAGCCGGTGTCAAAGTTCGAAAGGTAAACATCAATAGAAAATTCCTTCCCGGATAAAGCAGTTGCGGGAGAGGTAAAACTGATTTTTTTACCAGAATTATCTTGAGTTGAAGAATTATCTCCTGCAGACTGCACCGCCAAAACATTTGGGGATCCAGGCGTTGGTTCGGTTTCCTTCCACGAGCTGTTTATTAAACCGATCGAATTCCCATTCCCGGTCCCGCCCCAGCTACTGCTATAAGAAGTTTCATCAATTAAAACCCCAGCTTCTCCCGTACTTTTTAGTACCAAAGTTTCACCAGAATTGTTCAAAGAAAAAGAAGAATCAATTAAAAATCCAGAAAAATCAGGAAAGTCTTGCTGAAAGGTAGTGGGATTATCGACAATTACAACAAAAGTTCCTGGAGAGATGCTCATTCCACCACCCGAGTCACTTAATTGATGCTGAGTTTCGTCTTCTTGCAGTTTCCAATTAGAAAGATCATAAGTCTCGGTTTGACTGAAATTGAAGATTTCTATCCATTCTCTACCACTGTCTGAACCTTCAAGGTCGTACATTATTTCACTAAACCTAACCGAAGGTATTCCTTCATCCGCAAAAGATGGGAAGCTAAAAATAAAAGATATCCCGGGGATTATAAATAAAGAAGCTAGTATTGATAATAAAATTAAAAACTTTCTTTCTTGAATTAGTAGGTAACTTATGAAATTCACGCCAGCATTTACCTATGAACTAACTGGAGAATCTTCCTCAATAGAAGAAGAACTGCACTCAGCAGTAACAAAAGCGGAACGTAGTAAAATTTGCTGTTCCCCCCAACATACTCTCCAGTCTGAATACCCTTAATTTCTCCATCTTCATTTCGAAAAGCAATTTCTGACTTATCCTCAGCCGCCACTGGGTATAATTGCGCAGCAGCTTGCACCAAACTCTCGTTCGGAGAAGTTAAATTAAAACTTGGAGAAAATGTAAAAAACCAAGTGTAAGTTCCACTTTGATTACCCGCATCATCTAATGCGTAGGCCGTAAGATTAGTATTGGAGGAAATTAAGAAAGAATCGACATAGAGCAAAGGGCCGGATCCATCGATGGAGTAATAAAGTTGCGTCCCCTCTTCCCCGCTTAAGGAGATACTCAGTTTCTCTCCAGTCACAAAATTTCCACCAGCAATCGAAGGTGCTGGGGCTTGAGGTGTAATTGTGTCGATCTTAAAGTTTAGAACTTGTTGAATCTCTTCATTGCCAGCGTTGTCCAGGCTCCAGAAACCAAGTGAGTAGCTCCCGTCGAGAAATTCTATTTCATCTTGGTAAGTAACTGGGTTTGAGTCTCCTGCTAAGTAAAGAGTCTTATCAATACCGGAGAGGTTATCAATCGAAAGTAACTCGATGTAAACCGGCGAAACATACCAAGCATTCAAACCAGACAATCCCTGCAAAATAAAATTTGTAACTGGCGCGGTGACATCATATGTGATTGAAGTATCGGCTGAAAGCGGTAATCCTTCAATATTTCCCGCAAAATCAACAGCCACAGAACTAAACTCCCAGTAACCTTCCTCCAGAGTATTAACCGAGAAAGGTTCTCCAGCGGAACGTGAGGAGCCGCCATGGTATTCCCATTCTTCTTCACTATTACTTCGTTTATATAAACGGGTACGCTCAACGTCGGAAAGATTATCAGTGAAGATGTAACTCAATTCTAAAGGGAGGTAGTTGTAATACTGATCAAGTTGCAAAAGTTGCGATTCCGGCTGTGTTTTATCAATGTTAATTCCTTCAACGACAGCTGTACCAGTGTTGCCCGCGTTATCAGTTGCAAAGCCAACAAAATCCTGCCCAAAACCTTCCTGAGAAACTAATAAATCAAGGCTCACAAACTCTAATCCAGAAAGACCTTTCTGATCTTCGGCCTCAAAGTGAATAGTAACGTCGTTGTTGTACCAGTTATTTTCGTTCGGATTTTCAGTGGGAAAGCCAGTAATTTCAGGAGGTGTTTTATCTATTTTAACCGGCTGCGTCTGTTTCTCCTGCTCTTCGTTTCCAACGTTGTCGAAGGCCTGGTACCTAAGCTCTAAAATTCCTTCTTCGGAAAAAGTAACTTGAGCAGAATTTTCGGAAATTTCCCCCGCCTGGGAACCACCATAAACCAACCGCTGTATTCCAGAACCGCTGGTCCCATCCAATGCTTCTGGATCCTGTGAAGTAATCACAATAATCACATCTCGGTTGTGCCACTGCCCATCGGAGTCGTCCTCGGAAACCGGCGGTGTGGAGTCAAGATAAAAGTCAGACTGTTTCAGCTCTTCTTGGTTACCAGCATTATCGATAGATTGATAGGAGACAGTATGCCGGCCATCTTGCCCCTCTAACGAAAGCGCTGAATCGTAGATTTTTTCCTCAGCCTCTGCGCCATTGTAAGAATCGCTGTAAGCAGTTCCAAAAACGCCGGAAGTTTCATCCACTGCATAGAGCTCGATCTTAGTTTGACCAGAAATATAAATTTGGCCTTCTTCATCCTCGTACTGCGGGCCAATAATGGAAGCATTTGTTTCAGGATTAGCGGTATCGATTTTGAATAATGCAGCTTGATTTACCTCGGTTCTTCCTGCTAAATCCACAGAGCGATACATTAAAGTAACATCGCCCTCCTGTTCAATTAGAAATGGAGTACTGTAAAGTTGCCATCCTAAACCCAAATCGTATTCGGTCCGAGCAATGCCTGAAGCGTCATCGGTTGCAGTTAAGGAAATAAATGGCGGGCTAATATACCAACCATCCCCACCATCTGGGAAATCTGGAACAACTTCCAATTCCGTTACCGGTGCTTCATAATCGAAAATAATATTTTGGACCGTTCCACCCTTATCCCCTACCCAACTGTCATGAATATAATGCGATACTCGCATCCGTGTCACTAGAACCGGGTCGGCTCCCCACTCAGAGCGGTAATCATCAAAAATATTACGGGAGAATATTTCCCAATTATCGTAAACAGCAGGATAACTACCACTGCTATCAGGATCTCGCAGAGGAACGTAACCTTGATTCCCCCAAACATTAGAAGCATTAGCCGAATAAGTCAAATTGTGACTCTCACCTCTTGAATCAGTAATAGTAAAGGCAAAATGGAGAGAATGTTTCTTATCATACTGTTCCCAAACTAATACGGTTTCAGGGGTAATTTCGACTCCTGATACTTCTTTGGCAACAGCTGCCCCGCTCACCCAACCTCCTGAGCCACCTAAGCCTTCCAGAATTAATTGGACTCCCCCACCCTCGGCATCAACAAAACTCGCGTTCAGCGAGGAATCCTCACCTTTTGTGATCCAATACCAATTTCCATAAACAACCGGTACGGCGGAGCCACCGGAATTCAGGAAAATGAATCCTTTCTTGAAGTTATTTTGTTGCCGACCATATGGGTTTTGAAACTGATCAGAAATAGGAGCACCCAAAGTCGCGTGGGACTTGTAGTAACTCCAGATTCCGCCTTTTACAACAAAAGCAGATGTATCAGCTACCCCCTCATGTTGGATAATGGCGGCGCTGGGAAAATCCTGCCGGACAACCCAGTTGCTCCCAGCTTTCCACCAATAAGTCGGTCCGCTCGGACAACTCAAAGAATTACGCCCTCCGTTGCGATTGTAAGCCTGCTCAAAAAGAGATTTGCGGGAGGAATCCTGACCGACAGAATAGGTACAAGGAGTAGGACCTGCTTGAGTTGCAGCTTTCGGGGGATTTGTAGACCAAAGCCAACCGGGCCCGCCTGAGTAAGGGTTTAAGACGATCCAGCCGTTTCCATTCCATTTCTTAACTTCAAAATGGAGGTGGTAGTAGGCTCCGTAAGGAAGATCAAACCGCGCTGCACAATCAAATCCGGAAGTAAGTCCGGAATTGCTGACGTACGCAATTAGATCTCCAGTTTTAACCTTCTTGCCAACGCTAACCACAACCCCGTTTTGTTTAAGATGCCAATACTCAGTGCGGTATTTGGTAGAACCTACCTGGTGATCAATTTTCACGTAATTTCCCCATCGAAGTTGCTGGGTACGAGTAATATCACAACCATCATTCTCAGTCTCTTTCACCGCCACAACTGTCCCTTCATAAGCTGCATAGACAGGAGTGCCATACCCACTACCGCGATAATCAGTTCCGGTATGTCCGGGGTAAGAATTAACGTATCCTACAGGTTCATAAAATTTGTTGAAGGGTAGGTATAAAAATCCAGCAAAAACCGAAGAAGTCACAAACTGTAAAAATACCAATGATAGGGCGAGAGACTGTCTTATGTATTTTCTAATCACTTTGCACAAAGGCAGGAACCCTTGGCAGGATTAAAAAATTACGAAGGTAGACAGGATTAAAGAAAGGGTTTCCAATCCGTTACTGGAAGATCCGCGATCAAAGCTGTATACGAACATTATTCCCGGAAGTTCGGGGTAGAAAGTGCCATCAACAACCACAGAATTAATGTCACCATTCAAACCGTAATAGACAGTCGCATAAGCTTTAGCGCCATTAGAAATTTCGTAGTATTTTTCTTCAAAGCTGATCGGTTCCTCACGCCCACCTTGAAAATTCTGATAAAAGTTCAACGTATTTTTACTTTCACCTGAACTTACGGATATCAGGGTACCAGTGTGCACTAGCTGTTCCCAATCGGCAGGATATTTAAAAGAGAATCCTAATTCTGTATTTGTATAATTATTCCAACTTTTAGTGGAATCTTCAGTAATAGTTTCGGGCTCCTCTCCATTTGGTCCCTGAGTATTGGAAGTTTTTTGAATCCCGTTTTCATTCTTAGAGGATTTATTCAATGAGTTCTTAATTGATTCTGGAAGATATTGGTCTAAGTAAGGTGTTTTCCAAGCTAAAAGTCCGCCGCTGATAATGACGGTTACAATAGTGAGGGCAATTACGACAGCGACAGGAACAAAGCCGCGGCGCATAATTGCCTTATACTCTAAAGGCAGGTTTCTCATTTGTCAATACCCTAGCTTAAATTTAACAAAAGTTAAAAATAGAAAATATTATTTAATCAAAGTTACACTTGACTACGTTAGGGAAAAAAGCTATTATTTAAGAAGTTGGATAGCTTGGTGAATCCTTCTTGAGACTTTGGTGTAACCAAGCCGATGTCCCCTAAAAAGGACCTTTCCGACTGCATCTTAAAGTAACGGGATTAAATCTTCGAAACTCACAACTATATCTGGTTTTCGTTTTCCTACACGAACTTCTCCTGCTAAAAAATCGGCAGGTGATTTCTTACCAACAGAATCTACATCGATGGAAACCTGTTTGATGGAGAATCCTAGTTTTTGCAAACGATGTATGAGAAGCTCTTTTAAATAATCTTGATAGCTATCAAGCTCGTTATCTATAACAATTTTTCCTTTTCGGTTTTTTAATTTGGTTAGCAAAAAAGAAACACAGGCGACGAAGAACCTAACCTTTATCCGTTTCCGCATTGTCTCTTTCGAATAATGAGGGTGTTTTTCATAATAATTAAAAACCTTCAATTTAACTTTATGGCCCACATAAATAGAGCCACACTCGCCATTCGAAAAGGCAAAAATACTCGGACCAGGAAAATCTAGCTTACCACTCTGATCAATTTCAATACGCATGGCCAAATTATAAAACACAAAGCAAAAAGATCAAATAAAAAAGAAACAACTTAATATTTAATTATTATCTAAAACATTAACGTAAATAAGAAAAATAAACTAAGGTCTTATATGCCAGTAAACGGACTTGCGGCCATCGGGATGGACTACGTATAAACCGTAAGCCGGCCCATCATACTTACCGCCTTTTATCCAGCTTGGGCACCATGATCGCCAGGATGTATCTTTGACAAGATAGGCAGTACCTTTTTCTGAAGCATAAACTCCTCCGTCACCAGAAACTACATCAAGAGCCATATGATTATTCCAAGCGGATTGGGTAACATTATAAGAACTGGGGCGGGGACTTGCCGGTCTAAAATAACCAGGTTTATTTTTACTTGCTACTGTTCCCCCGCAAGGGTTGTAATAGGCATTGTCGGAGGCGCGGCGGACCTCATAATGGATGTGGGGACCGGTCGAGCAGCCGGTGGAGCCCTGGTTGCCGATTCGAGCTCCCCGGGCGACGGTTCCGAGGCGGGTTCCCCCGGAGCGCAGGGCCGCCAAAATCGCCGCCCGCTCCGCCTCCAGTACCTTAAGAAGATCCTGATAGCGTGATTCGCTTGATTGAGTTTCCGCCAAAAGGCTGCGCCGGGCATTCTGCTGACTGATGAGGCCGACCTTATGATCCTCCACTTCGGCTTTTAGTTTCTCCACATCAGCTTTCTTAGTTTCGAGAGTTTTCTTTTGGGATTTAAAGGTGGCGCGGGTTTCCTCCAGCGCCAGCAGTGTTTCCTGATCCTGCTGCTCCAAAACCTTCAAATACTTAATCTTGCGAAAAATCGCATCCAAGTTATCACCGCCTAAGACAATATCAAAAGAAGAAAGCTGCTCGGATGTATAGGCGGAGCGGGCCCGGCCTTTAAAAATCTCCTCTTGATATTTTAAGAAATCGCTGATGCGCTTCAGCCGTTGGGAAAGTTCCCCGATATCGCCCGACAAAAGCTTGATCTGCTGCTCCTTGGCCTCAATTTCAAGCTGGGACAGATAGATTTGGTTATCCAAATAGGCAATTTGGTTTTTTAAGGAATTGGACTCCCCTTGCAGGCGGGTAATTTCCTTCTTGACCCTCTCAATTTCCCGGTTGCAGGAGAAGTAGTCGCCGCAGGCGGCATTGGCTGAAGGATTCTGCACGGAGAACAAACCTAGAATCAAAAAGGAGAAAAGAAGAAAGCGGAATAAATTCTTGATGTTGAGCCTGGGCAGGATCAAATTCATACTTACTTTATTTTAACAGCTCAAACTTTAAGATAGCGGTTGGCGGCCAGCCAGCTCCCCAAGGCCCCGATCAAAATGCCGGCCGCGGCCTCCGCCGCAAACAATCCCGCCTGAAAAAGAATGGAGGGATCCGGCAATGGAACATTGGAGAAGAAGCCTCTAATATAGGGAAAAACCAAAGGAATCGCCAGGGTCAAAATCCCCCCCGAGACTAAGGCCGCTACCAGCCCGTAAATCCCACCCTGCACGATGAAGGGCCATTTAATATATTGGCTATTGGCCCCCAAGATTCCCATGATCTCAATCTCCTCCTCCATCGAGTGGATGATTAGACCAATCGTGATGAGAACCACCGCGGTGGAAATGGCCGAAAAGACCAAAACCAGTGATAAAAGCGCGGCACGCGCCACATTCACCAAATTCTTAAACCGCTCCACCACATCCTGATAAAACGCTACCTCCTCAACCAGATCATTCCCCTCAAAGTACTGCGCAATTCCGGGTAAATCATCTAAATTATCAGTACGGACATCCAAAGATGCCGGCAGAATGTTGGTGGGAATATTCTCCAAAAGCTCGGGCCGGTCTTTAAACTGCTCGCTGTAGAGGACAAAAGCCTCATCTTTGGAGGTATAAACCACTTCAATCACGCCCTCCCGCGCCTCCAGCTCTCCTTTTATCGCCAAAATTTGCTCCTCGCTCGCCGTATCCTTAAAGAAGGCCGTGACCAGGGCCCTGGATTCGTAGTAGTCGATAATCGCCCCGGCCCCAAAAGCAAAAAGCGCCAAGGTGGAAGTGGTACCAAAAGTTAAGGTGATGACAGCAACCGAAATGAGGGACAAGCCCCCGTGACGCACAATTCCCTGTAAGGCGTTTCGAAAAATTCTACCCAGCATATTTTCCTTTCTTTTGATCTCTTACCAGCTTCCCGCCCTCCAAGGCAATCACCCTTCTTCCCAGCTTATCGACAAACTCGGGAGCGTGAGTGGCGATCAAAACCGTCGTCCCCATCTCATTCACCTTCTCCAGCATCCGCACAATTCCCCAAGCGCTCTCCGGATCCACGTTCCCAGTGGGCTCATCCGCTACCAAAGCCTTGGGCTCGGGCGCCAGGGCCCGGGCAAAAGCCAGCCTTTGCCGCTCCCCTCCCGATAATTGATCAGGAAAATGATGTCCCCGGTTCTCCAGCCCCACCAGCGACAGGACATGGGGCACAATCTCCTCAATCTCGCTGTCGGGACGGTCCAGTACCTCTAGGGCCAACGCCACATTCTCGTAAGCGGTTTTGTAGGGCAGGAGCTTGTAATCCTGGTGCACGACCCCCAGTTCGCGACGGTGCTTAAGAAGATCTCTCCCCCTTAAAGAGGAAAGGTCGGTTTCGCCGAATTGGACCGAGCCCGCGCTCGGCTGCTCCTCCCGGGTTAAGAGCTTGACCAAAGTAGTCTTCCCCGCCCCGGATGGGCCCACGATAAAGACAAATTCCCCCGGGTTAACGGAGAAATTAACACCCTCTAAAGCGGCAGTGCCATCGGGATAATGCTTGCTGACTTCGTTAAAGCTAATCATTTGATGCGGATCTTGGAAACAAAAAGGACTGAACCGGTTCCCGCCCCCTCCACAAGTACTCCCTCGGCGGTAACGGAAGCTCCCACAAAGAAAGCCAAATCGATTTGGGAGCTCTTAAGAAGAATGCGGGTCTCGTCTTCCTTTTGAAGATAAAAACTGATCCCATCCTGCTCCTCATCCAACCGTCTAACAATTCCCGAGTGGGAAACCATATTCCCGTCCCCGTCCATATCCACCAGCCCGGAATCGGGGGTTTGGGTTTGCCGGTAAGGAGAAAAGACAAAAGCAAAAAGCGCTCCCATTGCTAAGAAGAAAATTACTAGTCCTAAGATGAGAATCAGAAGGCGGGACCGGGGCATTTGGGTAAGGCGGGCTTCCGCGGAAGCGTAAAAGGAAGCAAAGCGGTCTAAGCCGGACTCTTTCTTGGTTTCGGGCATGGTTAGTTAAATAATAACATTCCCTAATTAGATAATTTCCGCCTTCAATTCCGCCTCAATAAACTCCTCCAACTCCCCATCTAAGACCAAATCCGGATTCTTGGACTCGAAGCCGGTTCTCAAATCCTTTACCATCTTATAAGGGTGAAGGACATAGGAGCGGATCTGGTTTCCCCAGCCCGGGGTCAGGTATTCCCCTTTCAAGCGAGCTTTCTGCTGCCGCTCCTCATCCTGAGCGCGGACAAAGAGCTTCGCTTTTAAGAGCTTTAGGGCAATTTCTTTGTTGCGGGCTTGGTAGCGCTCGGACTGGGAGGTGACCACAATCCCGGTAGGTTTGTGTTTTATCCTAACCGCCGTCTCCACCTTCTGCACGTTTTGGCCCCCGTGCCCGGAGGAGCGGTAGGTTGTCACTTCCAAATCCCCTTCCTTTACTTCCACCTCCGGCGCCTTTTCCAAGGAAGGCACCACCTCAATCAGTGCAAAAGAGGTTTGCCGCAGGCTCTGGGCATTAAAGGGGGATTGGCGAACCAGCCGATGCACGCCGGCTTCCATCTTCAAGTAGCCGAAGGCATAGCGGCCCGCAATTTCAAAAGTGATGGATTTAAATCCCGCTTCCTCCCCGACGCTTTGGTCCAAAACCGTTGCCTTCCAGCCCTGCCTTTCCGCATACCGCTGATACATCCGCGCCAGCATGGCAACCCAATCCTGCGCTTCCGTTCCGCCTTGGCCGGCGTGGATGGAGAGAATGGCATCATTGGGATCGTAGGGAGCGGAAAGGTAAATCCTTAGCTCCAGTTTCGAAACCAAACTCTCCGCCTGCGGATCTTCGGTCTCAACGGCCGCCTCGGCCAGCCCCACCTCCGCCATCTCCTCTTTCAATCCCGAAATCTCCTTCATTACTTCCTGGGCCTTAACATTGTCTTTCCAAAAGTCGGGATGGACGGCTTGCGCTTCCAATTCGCGCAAAACGTGGCGCTTCTCCTCAAAATCAATCGTGTTTTTTATTTGGCTAAGACGTTCTTTTAAATCGGCCATGGTTATCTTAAGAAATCGAGATCCAAAGTGACGGTGTCTCCCTCCTTTATTTCCCCGGCTAAAATTTTCTTAGCGAGGGGCGCCTCGACCCGGTCCTGCATCACCCGCGTTAAAGGCCGGGCTCCCCACTCCGGGGCATACCCCAGCTGGGCAATGCGCTCAATAAATTCCTCCGTTGCCACCAATTTCAAGCTCTTGGCGGCCAGGTCCTTCTCAAGCCCCTTGATCTGCAGCCCCACAATCTTTACCAAATTATCCTGGGTTAAGGGCTTAAAGACCATCACCCCGTCAAACCGGTTTAAAAGTTCCGGCGGAAAAACCTGCCTCAAGGTCTCCATAAACTCGCTCTTAAACTCCTCCACGCTGCGGCCTTTTGTTAGCTGATCGGAAATAAACTGGGTACCGGCGTTGGAGGTGGCAATAATAATTGTATTGGTAAAGTCGACCGTATCGCCGTTCCCGCCGGTCAAGCGCCCGTCATCAAAGACCTGCAGGAACAAATTTCTAATCTGCGGATGGGCCTTCTCGAACTCGTCCAGCAAAACAAGGGAAAACGGCCGCTGCCGAATCGCCTCGATAAGCTGCCCGGGCTCGGACACATCAGACCCTGGGGGAGAGCCAATCAGCCGATAAATGTTTTTTAAGTCGGCAAACTCGGTCATATCCACCCGCACCAGAGCTTCCTTACCCCCGAAGTTAATCTTGGCCAAAACCTTAGAAAGCTCAGTCTTTCCCACCCCGGTCGGGCCCACAAACAGGAAGGAGGCAATTGGCTTCTCATCCTCCCGCAGTCCCGCCCGCGCCCGCCTTAAGGCATCCGAAACTCCCTTAACCGCTTCTTCCTGATTAATAAGCCCCTCGTGAATCCGCTCCTCCAAGTTCAAAAGCTCGCCCGCTTCCTTTTGGGTAATGGCCGTGACGGGAACTTTGGTTTTCTGCGAAACCAAGGTCGCCACCTCTTCTCGCCCCACTGCTCCACCGCCCGTAATCTTTTTAGCCAGAACCGCCTCCTCCAAAAGGTCCATCGCCTTGTCCGGCAAGACCCGCTCGTAGATCAGCTTGTCGGAAAGCTCCACTGCCGTTAAAATCGCTGGCAGGGTTACCCGTACTCCCCGGTTCACCCGCTCCAGTTCGCTGGTTTGGTACTCCAAAACCTCCACGCTCTCGTCCTTAGAGGCCGCGGGAATCTCCACCAGCTCAAAAACCCGCGAGAAAGCTTCGTTGGGAACCAGATACTTGCGGTAGTTCTCCCAGGATGTGGCTCCCAGAAGCTGCAGCTTCCCCGTTTCCAAGTGGGGCCGCAGGGCATTTAAGACAAAAGAGGTCTCAATCTCAGCGCTGGAGAGGACCAGGCTTTGGATCTCATCAATAAAAAGGATGATGCCCCGGGAAAGATTGATCTCATCAATAATGGTCTGCAGCCGCTCCCCCAGGTCTCCTTGGGTTTTAGCACCGGCAACGAAAGCGCCAATATCCAGCTGCACCAGCCGCTTCCCCCGCAAGGCCTCATACTGGGAACCCCGCACAATCTCGTAAGACAAGCCCTCCACAAACGAGGTCTTGCCCGATCCGGGGGGACCAACCAAAAGAGCATTGGCCTTAGCCGCCCGCCCCAGGACTTGGGCCACTTCCACCAAAGGTTTGGCTTTCCCGATTAAAATCTTCAAATGACCCTTGACCGCCTCCGCCGTTAAATCGGTCGAAACCATATCCAAGGCCGGGGTCACCCGCCCCGTCCAAGTTCGGTTCACCCCGCCCATCGCTCCAACCTGATAATCCTCGTCCCAAATAAAAGGCGCCCGGGACCAATCCCTTCTCTTTCTCATCCACTTTAAGGTTTCCAATGATGCAATAGGCTCTTCCTTAGCTAGCTGAAAAAGAGCCGCTAAAAGATGCTCAATCCTTACCGCCGAGCACTTCATAGAAAATGCCAGCTCGTAGGCCGTGCGGTAAACCTGGTTCAGATCAATCTTCTTGGCCTTATCAGCGGTAAGCTGATGAGGGCCTAAAAGGAAAAGATACTGCTGCCCGCTTTTAGTTTTGGCGGCAAACTTAAGAAGATAAGAAGCGTCCCGGGCCCGCCGAATGGCCACCCGAGCCGAATCTTCGGCAAAATCTAAAATGTGAAAACCTTCCTGCCACGCTTCCTCCATCGGCAGATGCGGCCGCCCCAGCCTCACATAAAAGGCGAAAACCCAAAACAGGGCAATTAAAACCAAAGCCAAATCCAGCCGGTAGGCCAAAACCCAGAGGGGGCCGGCAAACCACAGAACCGCCGCCGCTAAAACCCCAACCGCTCCTAAAATAACCGCTAAAATTCCCAAAATTATCCGCCCCAATCGGAAAGGCACAGCCATAATCCTCCCTAAGATGGTGTAGTCGCCAAAGAGAGGCACAAAAATAAACCGCAGCATTAAGGTGGCTGCGGTTACTTGATCGATATAAATAACGGTGCGGTAAAACATCCGCACCCACATGCGGATGCCCTCCACATACCAAAAGTAAGGAAGGTATAAAAGTGATTTAAGCCAAAAAGAAGTTTCCGATAGGGCCCGCTCCACAAGTGCCATCGCTCTTATCATATCGGAAGAACTGGTAAGAGGACAACCTTATGGGTTGGCTAAACCCCGCAGAATTTCCATGTTTTTCAAGTCGGGGCCATTCTCATCAAACCCGGGAGTTTCAATCACCAAAGGCAAATCCTTAAGCTCCGGATGATTAACAATATTTTTAAAACCGGCGAGGCCGATCTCTCCTTCCCCAATATTGGCATGGCGGTCCCGGTTACTACCCAAGGAAGTTTTGCTGTCGTTGGCGTGCAGGCAGGAAAGCTTCTCCAGCCCCACCTGCCGGTCGAACTCCTTTAAGGAACTGTCCAAGCCAGCCTTGGTCTTAAAGTCGTAGCCGGACTCAAAAGCATGGGCCGTGTCCAGACAAACCGCCAGCCGCGGCGAGTTTACCGCCTTTATCAGCTTTCCCAATTCTCCAAACTTGGCCCCAATCACGCCCCCGGCCCCCGCACTGTTTTCTAATATCAGCTTCCCGGACCCCTCGGTGCGAAGGAGAATTTGGCGCATTGCCTCCACCACTTGCTCCGCAACGGCCGGAAATCCTTTTCCTTTATGAGAGCCGACGTGGAAAATAACTCCCTCGGCACCGATGATTTTGCCAAACTTTAAGTATTGCTCTAAAGAGCCGATGGAACGGCCCAAGATGTAGGGGTTGTCGGAAGCGAGGTTAATAAGGTAAATCGCGTGAAGAAAAACCGGCCCGATCCCAAACTTCTCTTTTTTCTTCATAAACAAATCCACCTGCTCAAGGGGAAAGATAAAAGGCTGCCAGGACTGGGGAGAGGAGCCGAAGATCTGGATGCAGTCGGCCCCGATCTCTACCGCCCGATCAATCGCCAAATCCAAAGATTTAGCTATAGAAACATGTGCACCCACCTTTAAGGCCATATTTTATCTTAACTTAAGAAAAGGAAAATAATTTTAAGACTTCTTAACCTTGCGCCGCAGAAAGAGGCCGACTTGCAGCGCGGAAAGGGCCACGGCAACATTTAAGGGATCGGCACCGGTTTCCGGCAATTCTGTATCCGCCCCCAAAATGTCCTGATCGTTATTGGTAACGGTGCAGATCTTGCTCTCCCCCACCCCAATCGTGCCTTCGCAGTCCGAGGAGTAGGAAACGGTATATCCCTGCGCAAGAAGCTCAGTAACCAAATATTGTCCCGCGTCCAAGGAAACGGTGGTACCAGCTTCATTCCCCGCAAAGAGGGGGGAAGAAACATTCAATCCCGAAACAGAGATGGTAAAGTCGGAGGCCACTGCCGTTCCTTCACTGTTGTTGATCACTCTCTTAATCACAGTAAGGTTAGGAGCAATATCTTCATTGGTAATGACGCAAGTAAGATCCTCACCTTCGGAAAGCGTGACGGTTCCTCCCAAAATCTCCGGACAAGTTTCGCTTCCTTCTCCATTGGTCAGGGAAACAAACTGGTAACCAAACAACCCTGTTTCATTGAGCTCATAAGGAGTATTGGCATCAACTTCTAAGGTTTGGCCGGACAAAACAGTGGTTTCCCCAATGGTTAAGCCAAAGTCATTCTCTCTGGCGGTTCCCCCGTTGTTGTTATTAACTTCCTTGTAAAGAGTAATGGTGGGGGCAATATCATCATTGGTGATGGTACAGGTCACGTTCTCACCCAAACCAAGCGCAAGATAATTTCCTTCCTGAATGCCCCCATCACAGCTCCAGCTGCCTTCACTGTAGCCACTAGGACCGGATTCGGAAAGGATGTAGGTTTCATTGGCAAAAACGGTGTGGAAAGTATCCGAATCACCGCTATCGCTAAAGTCTCGGTCGCTTTCAACTACACCAGTAGCGGTTAAGGTCCAATCGCTCGGAAAATCATTTCCTCCGTTATCTTTCTCCACCTCTTTAACCAACTTCAAAGTGGGGGCGATATCGTCATTGGTGATGGTGCAGGTCGCCGATTCCCCCACCCCCAAAAACCCATCGCAATCCAAAGAGTAGCTGACACTGTATTCCAAATAAGGAATTTCAATTACAAAGTAAGATCCCTCATCCAAAGTAAGAGTCGTCCCCAACTCATCGCCGGCGAAAAATGGCTGGGAAACATTAGTGCCTAAGATGAGGATGAAGAAGGCGCTGGCATCGTAAAGCCCCCCGTCATCGTTAATGACATGCTTAATCACGGTCAGTTCGGGAGAAATATCGTCATTGGTGATCTCGCAAGTAACGCTATCACCCAAACCGATGGAAATCGTTCCGTCATTGTCTTGATTACTGCAGGTCCAGCCGGAAGCAGTGTAACCACTCGGTCCCACTGATTCCGAAAGAACATAGGTTCCCGCATCAAAGGTGGCATCAGAAATGGCACCGCCCGGGCCGCTGATGGAGGTTGGGCCGGTGGCAGTAAGAGTCCAATCAGTTTCTGAAGCGGTTCCACCGTTATCTTTAATGACATGTTTGACTAGAGTTAGAGAGGGGACGTTGTCATCGTTAGTAATCGTACAAGTTACCGACTCACCCAAACCAACAACAACGGTATCGCCGTCCACCTGAGTCCCACCCTCGCAAACCCAGTCGCTGGGAGTATAGCCAGCCGGTCCACTCTCCAAAAGGTCATATGTCCCGGCATCAAAAGAAGCTCCGTTGTAAACCACTGGACCAACATCACTAAAACCATTCGGACCGGTAGCGGCAAGAACCCAGCTGGCTTCAGTTGCAGTACCGCCGTTATCGTTAATTAACTCTTTTACCAGAGTTAAGGACGGGGCATTATCATCATTGGTGATGGTGCAAGTCTTGGATTCTCCTAATCCAACCGTAATCGACCCATTCTCATCACAATCGCCGCTAAAGGACTGGGTATAGCCAGGTTGGTTTGTTTCACTAACGATGTAGGTTCCGACAATAAACTCATTAGTTTCACCACTAACAACCGAAGTGTCACCCACAAAAAGCGGGAAGTTGCCAATCCCAAGCTGGCCACCATTATCATTAATAACTACTTTATTAACGGTAATCTGCGGATCAATATCGGTATTGGTAATGGTGCAGGTAATGTCCTCGTCCTCATTAAGGGTCACCGTTCCGCCCAATTCGGCTGGACAACCATTGTCTCCGGTTAAGGAAACGAAAGAGTAGCCGGGCAGACCCGCTTCACCCAAAGCAACCGGCGTGTTGGCGAGAACTTCAATAGTTTGACCGGAAGAAACTGGATTAATCCCCACCGTTAAGCCGAAATCATCAGCATCAGCAGTACCACCGTGATCGTTTTGCACAACCTTCCTTAAGGTAACCGTTGGGGCAATGTCGTCATTGGTGATGGTACAAGTGGCTGAGCCTCCATTTGGAACAAAAACATTGTCACAGTTTTCGTAAGAAGTCACATATCCGGGCGCCGCATCCTCGACAATGCTGTAGTAACCCTGGCTGACGGTGTATTGGTTCTCCCCATCGCCTTCGAAGTCATCAACTATCGAATCGTTATTAATTGAGAAGGAGAAATCGGTGTAAACCTCATCTCCACCGTTGTCTTGGATTAAATTCTTGATAACGATTAAGGTTCCGGGTTGATCATCATTAGTAATGGTACAAGTGGCAAAACCGCCATTCGAAATAACTAGCCCACCGCAGTTATCATAAGTGGTTGTCCAACCTACAACCCCAACCTCAGTAACACTGTAAGTTCCAGCATTAACAGTAATGTAATTTTGGCCGTCCCCCTCAAAATCAACTTGGCTACCACCATTAACCTGGAAAGAAAAATCTTCGGCATTTAATAGACCGCCATCATCTTTAATGACAATTTTATTAACGATTAGTGTTCCGGGTTGATCATCATTGGTGACGGTACAAGTTTTAGTTTGTCCGGCCACACTCGTTCCCGTACAGTCCGCCGAATAGCTAGCGGAGTAGCCGCTAGGACCGGATTCTGAAACGCTGTAAGATCCGAGAGACACAACTTTGTTGGTTCCAGGTGATTCTGATCCGGCGAAGGAGTTGCCGCCATCGGCGGTAACACCATTAATAGTCATCGTGAAGTCACCAGCGGAAGCTGTTCCGCCGTTATCGTTAACAACGTGTTTAATAACTATTAGATGAGCATCTTCAATGGTGTTGGTAAATGTGCAGGTAACTGTTTCGAAAGATTCAACATTTATTGTGGCGGTACGGGTATTAATATCACCAGTGCTGTTTCCGTCGTCGCAAACAAGATTAGTCAAATTCCATTGAGATGTAAGAGATTCAGTAACTGCGTGCTGCCCAGGAGCAATGCTAGCAATCAGCTGCTGCCCATCAGAAATAGATCCGCTAATAGCGCCCGTAAAGTCAAAAGTTTGCTGACTGCCGTCTGGTGATGTTTGTTTCTCAATAATTACATTCCCCGGAGGAACAACCGCATCTGTTGACAATGATTTATCAGTATTTCCCAAGGTACCAAGACTAGAATGGCCACTCCAACCAGTAAGACGCATGTGGTAAGAAGAACCACTAATACCGCCAGCCGATCTTGGAATAGACCCGTCGAATCCCCAGTCTAAGCGGCTAGCAATGTGGCCACCCCAAGAAAGAATTACAGTTGGGTCATCCGCAGTAAAAGTTACGCTAATGGTCGTCTCAGCATTACCAGATGCCCCAAGATTTCCTTCGGAAGCGTATGCAATTGCAGAAATAGAACCATTCCAAATTGACATAACCCTCTCATCTGATGGCAGTGAATTAAAGCTTGTAGCCGGTTCGCCCGAGACTGGGGAACCGCTAGAGCTAGGTGCAGGAATTGAGGAAGTATCATCGGCAGTACCGCTTGCGGTAGTGCCATCCGTAGGATCAACGTTAACATCTGTTCTGTCGTAGGTAGTTAAATAATCAATCGCAAATTTACCTGAATTTTTAATGTCGTATCCAAGTGTTAGAGTAATCGGAACTCCCGTCGGTAAATTTTCCAAAATAGCCCGATAAGGAATGGATTCACCCTCAACAAAGTGGGAATTGGACGAACCGGCATTACCATTCTCCCAACCTAAAGGACCTAAGACATCAACGCAGTCTTGTGGTGATCCAACCGCCCCATTCCGACACTGGTCAAGATTAGCGTTGGGTGGCTGAACAGCATAAGCCGGTGTGGAAAAAATCGTCAAAAAAGGAAACAGTTGGCCAAACGCCAAAAGCAAGGTGGTAAAAATCGAACTTAATTGTCTTTTCACTCTATATTGCATGCAAAGAGCAGGGAAACAAACGCGTATTTAAATCGCAGTAAGAATAACAAAAGACTAAGTAAAATGCAAGCTCCAAGTAATCCCATAGGAATAGATAAGAGGATTAAAAGATGGTGGAAATTTAAAATATTACAGAGAGCTAGGGAAAGCCGGAAGCCCGTCTTTATTAAGTAACCACAGGTGCTTTTCCCCCATTTTACGTTGATGACTCGGCCAAGGATAATATTTTGAAGACTTTCGAATATCGTAAGGATCGAGGTAAGAATCTTTGGGTTTACCACCGTCCTTATCACGGTATTGGTAGACCTCAAAGTGGATATGGGAATCAACCCATTCTCCAATACCGGTCGACCCAACCCAACCGATTTGTTCTCCGCGCTTGACCCAACAAGCAGTCTTTTTTCCAAAAAAAGAAGCTTGGAACTTGGGGGTAGGCGGAACCGCTACTCCCCTACCCTTATGGGGTTCATAGAAAGGAATACTTTCTAACACCCTTTCCAAATGCCCGTACTGGGTAAAAAGCTTCTGCTGGGGATGGTAAATAATGACAAAATTTCCTTGGGCCGAACCTACCAGCTTACCCTTTAAGCGGATAAATTTTCTCTTATCTGAGGGGTTCCGTACCAAGCGGCGGTGGTAAGAAGAGAGCGCCCACCCGTCCGCAGCTGCCAGAACAGGAGTATTCTGAGGCAAATCAAAATCAATTGAATAATGGCTCACATCCCCACCGCTTTGGACAATAAGATCGGTTGGGTCATAAAACCAACCTCCACCAACTACATAATTTCTGTAATTAAAAGGCAGAGTGAAAAATTTTTTCATAAATTCTCTCTAAAGTCATGATCACCCGCGGTGCTGAGGAGCATTAATGAGCCCACATTTTTTCCACTTAAGACCGCTCCCACATGGACAGGGGTCATTTCTACCAATCTTCTTAGTTCCATCTTTTGGCTTAATTTCTCCGCCAATCTTCTGCCGATCCACTTCCTGTCCATAATTGGCGGTGGGATGTCTGAGCGCCACTTCTCTTGCCGGGGTCTTAACCTCAGATCTTCGTTTGATCTCCACCTTCTCAAACCGCTCCGCCACCATTGCCCAAAGCTCCCCGATCAATTTATCGAATAAATTCCGCGCTTCCTTCTTATATTCGACCAGTGGATCTCTCCCGCCATATCCTCTTAAGCCAATCCCCTCCCGCAACTCGGCCATGGTGGAGATATGCTCAATCCAAAGCTGATCAAAAACCTGAAGAGTGAGCTGGCGGGCGATGGCAAACCAGTCCTTCCCAAATTCCTTGCCGTAATCATCCCAAATCTTTTGAATTTTGTCCGAAAAGGGCTCAATCTTACCCAAGACAAAATCCGTCATCTCTTCCCCTCCGATTAAAACCTTCCTTCTTAAGGTATAGGCCACCTCCCGGTGTTTGTTCATGACATCGTCATACTCCACCAGGTGCTTTCTCAGGTCAAAGTTGTAGCCCTCGACCCGTTTTTGAGCGTTCTCAATGGCACCGGATACCAGCCGGCTCTCCAAAGGCACATCCTCTTCAATCCCAAAGCGGGTCATCAGCCCTTCAATCGTGGCGCCCCCGAAGATACGCATCAGGTCATCCTGCAAGGATACAAAGAAGCGGCTGGAGCCCGGGTCCCCTTGCCGCCCTGATCTTCCCCGCAGCTGATTGTCAATGCGGCGGGATTCGTGGCGCTCGGTGCCAATGATATGAAGTCCCCCCAGCTTCTTAACCTCATCATCCAGCTTGATATCCACTCCCCGCCCCGCCATGTTGGTGGCTACCGTTACCGCTCCCCGCTTCCCAGCTTGAGCGATAATGTGGGCCTCCTTCTCGTGATGCTTGGCGTTCAAAAGCTCGTGGGGAATATTTTTCCTCTTAAGAAGCTTGGACAAAAGCTCGTTTTTCTCAATGGAGGTGGTTCCCACCAATACTGGCTGGCCCCTTTTGTGCGCCTCTTCAATCTCCCCTGATACCGCTTTAAATTTGGCCGCGACGCTCTTGTAGACCAAATCCGGGTAATCATTCCTTACCAGCTTTTCGTTGGTGGGGATGATCAAAACTTCAAGGTTGTAGATCTTGCCAAACTCTTCCGCTTCGGTCGAAGCCGTTCCCGTCATCCCCGCCAGCTTCCCATACATCCGGAAATAGTTTTGGAAGGAGATGGTCGCTAAGGTCTTGCTTTCCCGTTGAATTGGTACTCCCTCTTTGGCCTCGATGGCCTGGTGGAGCCCCTCGCTGTAGCGGCGGCCGGGCATCAGGCGCCCGGTAAACTCATCAACAATAATGACTTGGTTATCCTTAACGATGTAGTCGCGATCCCGCAAATATAAAACCTGGGCTTTGAGGGCCTGCTCAATATGGCGCACGGTGCCAAAGTCCTCCTCGTAAAGGTTCTTGACCCCGAGCATCCGCTCCACCTTTCTAAGTCCCACCTCCGATAAGGAGGCGGTGCGGGTCTTTTCCTCAATATCGAAATCAATCTGCGCGGTGAGCTGACCCACCAACTTGGCAAAGTCGTAATACTTACTGGTGGCTTCCTCTTGGGGAGCGGAGATGATTAAAGGAGTGCGGGCCTCGTCAATTAAAATGGAGTCGACCTCGTCCACGATCGCAAAGTGGTGGGCGCCTTCTTCCTTAAGGGGGTTGCTCTGCACCACCTGGGACCCCTCATAAACCATGTTGTCCCGCAGATAATCAAAGCCAAACTCATTATTGGTGCCGTAGGTGACATCGGCCTGGTAGGCTTCTTGGCGGGTTACCTCTTTAAGGTACTTTCCCTGCCCCAGCTCCAGCTCTTCCGGCGTTTCCCCCTCTTCGGCGCCCTCCACCGGATTTTTCCCTTTGGGCTCAAAAAGGTAAGCCTTTTCGTGGTTTAAGCACCCTACGCTCATTCCCAGAGCCGCAAAAATCGGCCCCATCCACTCGGCATCCCGGCGGGCCAGATAATCGTTGACAGTGATAAGATGCGCTCCTTTGCCGGTTAAAGCATTCAAATACAAAGCCAAAGGCGCCGACAAGGTCTTCCCCTCCCCGGTCTTCTGCTCGGCAATTTTCCCCTGGTGCAAGACGATTCCTGCCAAAAGCTGGACATCGAAGTGGCGCATGCCGGTGGTGCGCCGAGAAGCTTCCCTTACCGCGGCAAAAGCCTCCGGCAAAATGTCATCGAGGGAGGAGCCTCCCTTAAGCAATTCTTTGAATTCGACCGTTTTTCCTTTTAATTTGCCCTCCGAGAGCTTTTTAAACTCCGGCTCAAGAGAATTAATTTTTAAAACCAAGGGGTCCAGGCGGTTTAATTCCCGCTGATTGAAATCCAAGAGATTTTTGAAAAAATTCGCCATCAGTAAGAGTATACCGCCATTTTGTTATAGTGGGGCCGTGACCAAAAAACAGCTCTTTTGGTGGATTATCCTTCTCCTTTTAATTGCCGCCTTGGTGGGCGGGATCACCTATGCCGTCTATTACTTTTACTACCTCCCCAACCAACAGCCCGCCGAAACGGAAAATCCTCCAGCGGAGGAGGGACCCCAAACCCAGACCTTCAGCGGGGAATTTGTGACGGGGGAAACTCCCCAAGGCTGGACGATTGTGGAATACAAAAACGGCCAAGGCACCACGATGCTTACCAGCGGTGTTAATTACACGGGACTGACGGCCTTAGAGGTCAAAAACCCCACCGGGGATGTTGTCTTTGCTCTGCATGCCGTTTACGGGATTGGAGGCGCGGGCGGCTGCACCAACTATTACCGCTTCTCCGATGATTCCACCACCTACTACAACAGCATCTTGGCCGAAAACAGTGCTGCGGGCTCCAATCCCCCCACGATTGTGGATTTAACCAACAGCACCTCTAGCTCCATAAGTCTTTTCGGCCTACGAATTCGCCGCATCGCCGCTAAGCTCTACTGGGATACCCAATCCGCGGATGCCGCCACCTTTTCCGCCGCCTGCGGGATGAGCGAGAATACCTTCCAATTCACTTCCCCGCAGTTTGTCCCCGGGACTCAAGCTGCGGAAGGCGATTACCACTTTGTTATTCTGACAACCGCCACGTCCGAGGATCTAATCACCTTGGATTCCATCCTCAACTCTTTGACCGTTAACCCTTAAATTACTGCTAACATAAAAAGAATGGCTCAGATTGAAACGGCAACCTTTGCCGGCGGTTGTTTTTGGTGCACGGAAGCAGTCTTTCGGATGATAAAAGGGGTAGAAAAAGTAACCTCCGGCTACGCGGGAGGAGAGCGGCCCTCCCCTACCTATGAAGAGGTTTCCAGCGGACAAACCGGGCATAAGGAAGCCGTCCAGCTCGCCTTCGACCCCCAAGTTGTTTCTTATCAGGAATTATTAGATGTTTTCTGGAAAACCCACGATCCCGAGCAAGCGGGCGGGCAAGGCGCCGACATCGGTTCCCAATACCAAGCCGCCATCTTTTACCATGACGAAAACCAAAAAGAGCTAGCCGAGAAATCGAAGAAGGGGATGGAAAAGGAAGGAACGGTCACAACCGAAATCCTCCCCTTTCAAAACTTCTACCCCGCCGATGAGCACCACCAAAAATACTTTGAAAAGAATCCCCACGCCCCTTATTGCCGGATTGTAATTGCCCCTAAGGTTGAGAAAGTAGAGAAGCTCTTCCCAGAAAAGCTTAAAAAGTAAAAAATGGAAAAGAAAGTAATGCCCAAAAGCGAAAAAGAATGGCAGGAGAAACTCACCCCTGAAGAGTATGCGGTTTTGAGGAAAGGGTCGACCGAGGCACCTTTCTCCGGAGAATTCGTCTTTTCCAAGGAAAAAGGCCAGTACCTCTGCCGGGCCTGCGGCAATCCCCTTTTCTCCTCCGACACCAAATTCGAATCAGGTACCGGCTGGCCCAGCTTTTATGACGCTCTCCCCGGAGCAGTTAAAACCCGCGAGGATTTGAGCGCCGGAATGGTTCGGACCGAGATTCTTTGCGCCAACTGCGACAGCCACCTGGGCCACGTCTTTGACGACGGGCCCAAGCCCACCGGAAAAAGATACTGCCTCAATTGTCTTTCGCTCGATTTGGAAAAAGAAAAGCTCCAAGATGGTAAAACCAATCTTGGAGCTTAAAAGTATTATCCTTTCTAACTACCTTCGCAGATATTCGTCGTAAAACTGCTTTGCGAAGTCCGGAACCCACCAAGGGTAGGACAGGCTCGGCGGGGCAGGAGATTCCGCGGGAAGGGTTACGTTACATCCACCCCGTATGAAACTCATGCAGGAAAGGACCTCCACGTTAGCCCTTCTCCCTTCCCTGTGGTTCCCACTCCAATTGGACTCGACGACGTTGAAGGTTCCGTCAGGATTAACTGATGAAACATACGCTACGTGCCCGTATGTGGAGTTAGCTTCACCACAGCCACCCCTGTCCCAAACGGCGATATCGCCAGGTTGGGGAGTGGTATAGACCCTAACACCAAGTTCCCGAGCCTTCTCGCTCGAAGCCATATCCACCCACTTGTAGGCGTGAGCTTCATAGTCAAGCCAGTAAAGCGCGTCTCGACACTTGGTGTTTGCCACAAAACCGACACACTCAGTCGAATCGGGGAAGTCGTTTCTCGGCAGCCATTCCGAATAAGCTTTGGCCTCACTGGATATAAAGTCGAGGACAGACTCAAACCAACTCTGCACTCGATCCGTGGCGGAGGGGTAAGGATCCGGAGAAACATCCCATCCCAGCGGTTGCTGCCCAGTGGAAACCCCACCCCCATTTGATTCGGATTCCTGGCTTGGCTGAACAGATTCTGGTTGAGAAAACGGAGTCGGGCTAGCCGGAACGATCGGGGTTGTATGCGGAAAGTACTGCGATTTAAAAGCATCAAAACCAGACCGATCGCGTTTGACATCTGGGATGTCAGAACCGCGCGAGATCGTTGCAAGCTGGGTACCATTCAAACCCCGGTTGTTGATCATGCTTCTGGTAATACCGAGAGCATCCAACGTTTCGGGATTTGGAACGAGTCGCCGCTGGCCGTTCACAATCACGAAGATGTCGGATCCGATTTGGATCACATCTCCGGTTGAGAAGTAGCGGCTGTAGTCCGGCGCGTCCGTCGCCGATATTGTCGAAACGGTGACGGTTAAACTTCGCGTTGCCGTTCCGCCGGAACCCACCGCTTTTAAGGAATAGCGGGTGGTAATCCCCGGGCAAACCGTGCTGCTTCCCGATTTTGCGACCACGGTCCCGTCGATATCGACCTGCTCAGCATTGGTGGTCTTCCAGCGAAGATCCGTGCATTCTCCTTGAACCAAGCTGTCGTCATCCACCCAAAAATCGGCAGTAGGAGCTTGCGAGGGAGGAGAGGAAAGCTGGTAGAAGCCCTTCTTGCAAGTAGCATAGGTCCAATTGGGATCGTCCTTGTGGCGGGCGCAAACTCGAATGAATTGCTCCCCCGCCCCACAACCCGAGGTATTCCACGTAGTGTCAAACTCGGGAGAGGTATGTTCGGCATGGGCCGTGTTGCCACAGGAGGGCGTAAGACTGATAGCCCCGGGATTGTTGGAATCCACTTTGATGTGCACGTTAACGTTGGCACCAACCTGGGCTCCGCCCGATGGGCTGAAGCTTATTTGACTGATGTTGGGACCATACGGAACTGATCCACCTGAGGGTGTTTTGGTCGGAGAGGTATTACCTCCACCGCCACCCGATCCAGCAGTCAGTTCATAGTTTTGCGTAGCAACGTTGGGATTGGACCAGCTGTTGTCGTCCTTGCGGGAGGCCTCAACCCGGATTTGGTATGTTCCGGGAGAGAGATGGCCGGTGCCGAAGCAACGTTCGAAGCTTGTTTCGGAGCTCTCCTGCCAACCTTCGCTACCGAATCTAACCCGCATGGCGCGGTATTCATCGTCCCAGTTGATGGAAACCCGAATACAGACGTTGGAACCAACGGGTGCGCCCGATCCTGGGCTCACGCTATCGATCTGGGGATTACCCAAAGCCAAGGCGGGGGTTGTCGAAAGAGAAGCAATTATCCCCACGACAACGAAGACTGAAAAGACCTTAAACAGGTTTTTCATTTTTTCTTCCTTTCTTTCTTAAATAGATTTTGATGGTGCGGCACTAGTATAACAACAACCCTATAGGATTTCAATTAAAGTGTGGAGACTAAGTTAAATAAAAAGGGTAATTTAAGAGTGGCGGTCCGCTACCTTGGAAGCCCCGAAGGAATCGGGCTTGATCTTCACCTCAAAACCGTTCCCCCTCACCATCGCCACAATCTCATTGATGATGTCGCGGGTCTTTCCATTCTCCCCGACATCCACGTGGATCTCCAGCCCAATCTCCAAAAGCCTGGGCGAATCCTTTAGAGCCATCATAAACTCATTGGCAAACTCGATGGAAGTCAAAGCCTCTTCATACATGCGCTCCTTAAGCTGATAAGGGCGCTTCTTCGTATAACTCTTCCAGAAATAAACTCCGCCTCCGCCCACCCGGTGCACAACCAAAGCCGTCACGAAGTCCGTGCCGCGGCCGTTGTGGTTTTGGCTGTCGGTGCCGATGATGATTTTGTAGGAACGATCCGGCTGAGAGGAAACGAACTCGGTAATCTTCCCCAAGACGTCGGGCAGCTGCAGCCAACCGTAGGTCGGGCTGTTCAAAGTTTCAATTTGTTTAATTTTTGTGCTTTGCATTCTTTCCAATTATACTACCGGCCCAAGAACAGAAGCAGAAAAACACCAAGAGCTATCCGGTAAATAGCAAACGGCACCAGCGAATATTTGCGCAAAATTGAGAACAAAAACTTAATCGCCAAAAGTCCCACCAAGAAAGAGCTTAAAATCCCCACCGCAAAATCCGGCGCTTGCACCGCCAACTCCCCTGCCTGATAAACCCCCAGAAGCTGGTAAAGGCCGGCGGCAAAAACAATCGGCAGAGAAATCAAGAAAGAAAAGTGAGCGGAGCGCTCTCTTCTTATTCCCCGCCCCATTCCCGTTAAAATAGTGATCCCCGAGCGGGAAACTCCCGGGAAAAGCGCCAAGGTTTGGGCAAAACCGATTGCCAAAACATCCCATATTCCAGCCTCTTCCTTCGGATTATTAACATTTCGGTAAATCCCCTCCCCCAAGAGCATCAAAAACGCCACACCAATTAAGGCATAAGCGGTCAGCTTGGGGTCCCTTAAATTTTCCTCAATCCAATCTCCCCCAAAAAGACCCACCAACCCCGCCGGCACCGAAGCTAAAAGCAGAAAGAAAAGCATTTTCCAGTTTCTTTCTTTTAAAAGCTTGAGCCAAGATCCGGCAAAGAAGAAAAGAAGGGCCAATCCGGTTCCCAAATGCAGCGCCGCATCAAAGGAAAGAGAATGGGGCTCCCAACCCAAGAGAGCCGGAAAAATAATCAAGTGACCAGAAGAGGAGATCGGAAAGATTTCGGTAATTCCCTGGATAATTCCTAATATGAGAGCTTGGTAAAAAGGCATCAGCTTAAATCCCAAACCAATCTACCAAATGGGAGATTTGTCGTGCACATACTTAAAGAAGGTGGAAACCACGGCTCCTAAAACCAATCCTGCCGCGATATCCAAGGGATAGTGAATGCCGACCAGCACTCTCCCCCACCCCACCAACAGACCGGCAGTGAATGCCACAGCTCCCGCCGCCTTATCCCGAAAGAAAAGGGCCATGGCCAGAGCACCCATAAAGGTGGCGTGGCCGGATGGGAAGGAACCATAAAACTCCCAAGGCGATAAGGAAATCAGAGGCTCAAATTCCCCCGCCACAAACGGCCGGGGAACGGCGGTAGCATATTTGATGAGCTCGGAAACGGTGAAAGCCACAATAACGGAAACCGCAATCCGCAAAAGGTCATGGGTTTTCCCTTTAAGAAGAAGGTAAGGAATCACTAAAACGGAAAAGTAGATTAAGTATTCAGCTAAGAAAATTGCAAGATTGTCGCTTACCGGCATAGATAAAGAAAATTCCCTCCCATGCTTCCCAAGAAACCCGGGAGCGAAATCCGCACCACTTCCACACTATCAAAAACTTCTCCCAGTAACTGATCGAATTCCTTTTTTAGAAAACCGCTGGCCCGATTGATGGCAATCACACCCTCCGGGGAGGTAATTTCCCTAAGTCTCCTTAAGAAATCCTTTTCCGCGAAGTGAAGGGGAAAATTTCCCCCCAAATAAGCATCGATAAAAGTTAAATCAAAAGCCGGTCCCTGGTGGCTAAAGACAACCCGATGCCCGTCCCCCTCCACCACAGCCAGGCGCGCAATCCGATCCAAATCAAAATATTGGCGGGCAATTTTTAGAATCTCCGGATCCAGCTCCACTCCCACCAAAAGCATTTCGGGGAATCGGCGGGATAAAAGGTGGGGAATCGTGGCTCCCCCCACCCCCACAATCAGGGCCGTTTTGGGATTCGATAATCTTTGAGAAACTTCTTCGGTTGCCCGCGACCAAAAGCGTTTAGGGAGATCCGGCGTATTAAGGGAAACGGATTGAGGGTAGCCCCCAACCTCCAAAATCAAGCTCCCATCCTGCTGCCAAACATTAATTTTTACGGAGTGGGAGGATTCAGTCGAATAAATGACTTTGGGGACTTTCACTTTTTTCCAATAACTTTCTTTCCCAGGTAAGGAACTAGGACTTCCGGCACGTCAACTGTCCCATCCTCCTTTTGATAGTTCTCCAAAATGGCAATTAAAGTACGGCCGATGGCAAAGACGGTGGCATCATTCATATGAACAAAATCCGTTTTGTCCTTACGGGCGACTTTGGTGTTGAGCCGACGGGACTGATAGTCCGTCATGGAGTCAGAGGTATGAGTCTCACGATAGTTGTTTTCGCTAGGCAGCCAGGATTCCAAATCAATCTGCCGATCATCCGGACCCCCCATATCGCCCGAACAGATCATCACAATCTGGTAAGGGATATCCAGCGACTGCATCAAATACTCTTGAATGCCAACGATAAAATCCTGTTCCGTGCGAGATGTTTCGGGAAGAGTAAAACTTTCCATTTCGACCTTGTCAAATTGGTGAACCCGCAAAATCCCTTTCGTATCTTTGCCATAAGAACCTGCTTCCCGGCGGAAGGCTGTGGAGAAGCCAACGTATCTTTTCGGCAACTCACCTTCTTTAAGAGTTTCATTCATATGCAGCGGCCCCAGCGTGTGTTCGGCGCTGCCAATGAGGAAAAGATCATCGGAAGGAATATAGTAGCGCTCCTCTTCAGGATAGCGGCGGGCCATTTTTTCAAAAACATCCGGCTTAATCATGACGGGAGGAACGACGGGAACAAAGGGATTGGCCGAATAGCTCTTCTTCACCTTCGCGGCAATTTTGGAAAGCAGTTTTTCATCTGCTAAGACGTGAAAAGCATACTGCACCAGCGCGTATTCCAAAAGAGCGGCATCCCCTTTCAAGTAACCAAAGCGCGGCCCAGAAACTCGAGCCGCCGTTTCCACATCAATAATGTCCAAGGCCGTCCCCAGTTGCATATGATCTTTTGGTTTAAAAGAGAATTTTTGAGGTTTACCCCATTTACGGACAACTACATTTTCACTGGCACCTTTTCCAACAGGAACATCAGCAGCCAAAATGTTGGGAATCTGATAGAGCGTCTGTCGCCAGGAACTTTCAATCTTTGCTAGCTCTGGCTCTTTGTCCGCGAGCTGTTTTTTGATTTTCTTCCCTTTTTCAATGTCCCGCACTTTGGCAGCCAGATTCCGCTGTCTTTGAAGCTCCTCCACCTCTCCCAAATACTGACGCCACCTTTCATCTAGCTTTAGAAATTCGTCCACCAGCTTTGGATCCATCTGTTTGGCCGAAACAGATTTCCTCACAACCTGCGGATTTTCCCGAATAAACTTAGGATCCAGCATGTTAATTAGAGTCTAACAACTCTTATAAGCCCAAATCTCCCGCAATCCCCTGCATCCCCTTTAAGCAAATCTCCACGAACTGCTCCAAGGGAATCCCCAGCTTTTCCTCGCAAAGAGCTACCTGCTCCCGGTGCACTCCCCGGGCAAAGGCTTTTTCCTTAAAGCGGCGCAAAACGGTATCGACTGAGACTAAAGATAGTTTTTTATCAGGAAGAACAAGCGCGGAGGCCACAATCAAACCCGAAAGCTCATCGCAGGTGTAAATAGCCCATTCCATCTTATTTTGCGGTTCCGGCAAGTTGTGCCTTCCCCACGCATGCGCCCGCACAGCGCCAATCACTTTAGGATCAACCTTCAGCTTCTCAAGCTCCTCGAGCAATTTAAGTGGGTGTTCTTGGGGATATTTTTCATAATCCCCATCATGCAAAAGACCGGCTAAACCCCAAAGCTCTTCATCCGCACCAAAATGGGCAGCCAAAGCGCGCATCTCAGCCTCCACCGCCAACATATGGCGGACTAAATTGCGGTTGGGTGTCCAACCTTCCACCAGCTTAAGAGCTTCGGCTCTGTTCATGAGAAAAATTAATTTTTCGGCCTCAGGGCCGGGAAGAACATAACATCCCGAATGGAAGGAGCATTGGTTAAAAGCATAAAGAGCCGGTCCATCCCCACTCCCAAACCGGAAGTGGGAGGCATTCCCTGCTCCATCGCGGCCAAGAAATCCTCATCCACAGGATGGGCGTCTAAGCCGCCCGCTTCCCGCAGCTTCGCCTGTTGGGCAAAGTTCTCCCGCAGAAGAAGGGGATCGTTGGCCTCGGAATAGCTGTTGCCATACTCTTCCCCGGCAATAAAAATTTCAAAGCGCTCCGTGTAGGAAGGGTTGTCCTTCACAGTTTTGGCCAGGGGTGAGACGTCGCGGGGATAATCGTAAATCAAGGTCGGATTCACAATATTGGGTTTAACTTTCTGATCGAAAATCTCCTCCAAAACTTCCCCTGCCAACCTTTTCTCGGAAACATTCACGCCCACGCTTTTAGCAAAAGCCTTAGCATCCGTTAAGGATTTCACCTTTTCCCAGCTTTTGCCGGTCTCCTTCTCCACCGCCTCCACCAAACGCATTCTTTTCCAAGGAGTCTTAAAGTCTACATCTTTACCCTGATAGATAAATTTGGTTTTTCCTAAAACCTCCTTGGCAATAAAGGAAAACATCTCCTCGGAAAGTTCCATATTCTTCTTGTAATCGGCATAGGCCCACATCGTCTCCATCTGCAAAAACTCGGGGTTGTGGGTGGTATCAATTCCCTCGTTTCGAAAATCAACCGAAAACTCAAAGATCTTCTCGTATCCGCCGGCAATCAGCCGTTTAAGATACATTTCATTGGAAATTCTTAAATAAAAATCGGCATCCAAAGCATTAAAATGGGTTTCGAAGGGCCGGGCCAAAGTTCCACCGTACAAGGGCTGAAGAGATGGAGTTAGAACTTCCACGTACCCTTCTTTCATTAAAAACTTGCGCATGCTCTCAACAATTTGGGAAATCCGGTCAAAGCGTTCCTTTACATCTGGATTCAAGATCAGATCCAAGTAGCGCTTGCGGTAGCGCTCCTCAGTGTCGGTTAACCCTGATTTGGCCGGCAAGGGAACCAAAGATTTTGTTAAGAGTTTGAAATCCGAAGCTTCAACCGTCAACTCCCCAGCCTTGGTTTTAAAAGTCTTACCTATTACTCCAACAAAGTCACCCACATCCAAAAGCTGGGAGAGTTCCACCAAATTGGCGGGTAAACTATCCCGCTTAAAAAGGATTTGAATCTGCCCGCTCTCATCAGATAAATCCGTAAAGGATAGGGCCCCATGGCCCCGCCACGCCATAAGTCGGCCGGCTACTCTAACATTTTTTCCTAGTTTTAGAGCAGAAGAGATTGGTTGACGGTCTTCAAAGGTTGAAGGGTAAGGATCAATGCCTAAAGCGCGGATTTTTTCCAGCTTTTTTAACCTTTCATTTTTCAATTCTTCCAAGGGTGTAGGCATCTCAAGGAGATTATATACGGAGGAAGTAATAAGTAGCTAGTTACTAATCAAAATAAAAACCCTCGGAGAAAAATAATCCGAGGGCGAAACTCAAATAAAAATTAACTAAATTGTGGATTTGGGATACCTTTCCGAGCAAGGGCTAGACCAATGCCTTCCCGTTGGTAATTTTCCCACCCCTCACCTATAAAAACCTTGTTATCAAAAGATGTGACATTAATTCGCCCATGATTGGCGATGTCACAAGTCCTGACAAAACAGTTGCCGAAGGGCATTTTCTTAGTTTTCCAAAAGCAAGCGATCATGCCCTCAACCAATTCCCGCGCGGTCGGAACATATTGTTCAGCGGGAACTTTTTTTTCGTCCCAGGTCTGATTAAAAGATCCAGGCGCTGCGGAGGTAAGAATCTCAACTTGTGTTACCTCCCCAGGACGGTCGGCAAATGCTTGATGCACCCACCAGTCACCATCAGGACCTTCAAAGAAAACAGTTGGGTAATACTCCCGCAGCTCCCGAAGAGTATCCCTGGTTGTGGAGAAGGAAAACCACTTACCTTCCTCAGAACCATTTCTGCTGTTCAGGAGATTCTGGAACATCCCTTTGGTAATTCGCCCATCATCTACCTGAGTGAAGAACTCCTTGAGCTGGGCAGGCGTTGGATAATCCAAAGCCCCACCAGCGGCATGCGAAACTTTTGGCATCGCACACCTCCTTAAGTTATTAAAGTCACCGCAAGCGGTGCTGGCTTAATCTTACAACTGAAAATTAAATTTGCAAATAAAGGGAATTACTTAATCGCTAAAATGCGATATTTCAATTTGCCGACTGGGGCTTCGACCTCAATGGTCTCCCCCACCTTTTTGCCCAAAAGCGACTGTCCCAAGGGCGACTCATGGGAAATCTTGCCCTCCGCCGGATCGGCCTCATGCGCTCCCACAATGTGGAAATCCTGCTTCTCACCGTCCAAGTGTACTGTGACCACTGAGCCAATTCCGATCTCACTACCTCCATTGGACTCGGCAATCTCCACCCTCTTTAAAATGTCTTCCAACTCAGAAATACGACCTTCCACGAAGGTTTGCTCATCCCGGGCTGCATCATAGGCAGCATTCTCGGAAATATCTCCGAGCTCGCGGGCTTTTTGGAGCTTCTCCGCCACTTCTTTGCGGCGGGTAGTGACCAGCTGGTCGTGCTCTTCTTTAATTTTTTCTAAACCCTCTTGGGTTAAGTAAATCTTTTCTTCCATACTCTTGTTTCAAGAAATCAACAAAAAAGGAACCTCCAACTTCTTACAATTGTGCGGAGGTCAATTGACTTTAACAAACCGCCTACCAAATGTCAAAAATTGGTAGCGCCTACGGGATTCGAACCCGTGTTTTAACGTTGAGAACGTCATGTCCTGGACCAGGCTAGACGAAGGCGCCGCACCTTATTATTATACCGCCCGGGAAAAATTAAGAAAGCGCCTGCTCTAAGGCCCTCAGGGGCAAAAGCGCGCAGTCGCGCCTGGAGGAGGTCAAGTCCCCGCCAAACCAGCCCAGCAGCTCTTCATCCTTGATTTTCTTCATCTCGGCCAAGCTTTTGCCTTTGATGTTTTCAGTTAAGAGAGAGGAGGCGGCCACCGAAACCACACAGCCGTTGGTTTCAAATTTAGCTTCCTCCACCTTCTTGGTTTTCTCATCAACTTTTAAAGCTAGTTCCACCACATCCCCGCATAAAGGGTTGGGAAACTTGGCGCGGTGGGTGGGATGGGTAAGCTTTCCCCAATTGCGGGGGTTTTTGGCGTGATCTAGAATTTCTTCCCGGTAAATATCCATAAAAATTACTACAGAATGCTCTTTGCTTTCTCAATTCCTCCAACCAGTTGGTCAATTTCTTCCCTGCGGTTGTAGACGGAAAAGCTCGCCCGAGCGGTGGCCACCAGCTTAAAATGGCTGTGCAGGGGCATCGCGCAATGGTTGCCGGAGCGGATCGCAATCCCCTCCTGATCCAGCACGGTTGCCAAATCGTGGGGATGGATTCCCTCCATGGTAAAAGCTACAACGCCCGATCTCTTCTTAGGATCCAGCGGACCAAAAATATTCAATCCCTTAATTTTTCCCAACACGTTCAAAGCGTATGCAATAAGTTCTTCCTCTTGCGTTTGAATTTCCTTCATTCCCAAAGAGTTAAGGTAGTCAACCGCCGCTCCCAGCCCGATCACGCCTTCGATGTGAGGGGTGCCGGCTTCGAATTTGTAAGGGGGATCTTTGTAGGAAGCTTCCCGCAGATAAACTTCCTTAATCATCTCCCCACCTCCCAAGAAAGGAGGCATTTCCTTTAAGAGCTCTTCTCTCCCCCACAGTACCCCCACCCCGGTGGGGCCAAACATCTTATGCCCCGAAAAAGCGTAAAAATCCGCACCCAAGGAAGAAACATTGACCGGCAGGTGCGCAATTGCTTGAGCCCCATCCACCAAGACAGCAGCTCCCACTTCCTTAGCAGCCTTTGCCAAATCCTTAACCGAATTAATGGTACCCAAGACGTTGGAAACGTGAGTAAAAGCCAGAAGCTTCGGCTTAACCCGCCGGATGATCTCCTCGGCCTCCTCCAAGAGCCCATTCTCTGTTATATGGATAAATTCCAAGCTGAAGCTCAGCTGCTGGGAAAGAATCTGCCAGGGAACCAAATTGCTGTGATGCTCCATCACCGTTAAAAGAACGCTGTCGCCGGCTTTAAGATTCGCTCTCCCCCACGACTGGGCTACCAAGTTAATTGCGCCAGTGGTGCCGGAGGTAAAGACAATTTCGCGCGGATTGGCCGCCCCGATAAATTTGGCCAATTTCTCCCGGGATTCCTCATATTTTTGGGTGGCGCGCTCGGCTAAAGTATGAACGCCCCGGTGAATATTGGCATTGTCTCGCTGGTAGTAGTTGGTGATGGCATCAATAACCGCCCGGGGCTTTTGGGTGGTGGCGGCATTGTCCAGATAAACCAAGTCCTTTCCGTTAACTTTTTGTTTTAGGAGGGGAAAATCTTTGCGGATTTTATTAGGATCAAGCATCTTAAGCCTCAATCAAAATATCCTCTCCTTCTACCTTTAAAGGATACTTTTTAATGGGCACAGTGGCCGGCAGGAACCGCACGGCACCGGTTTTAACATCGAAGCGGGAACCATGACAATGACACTCCACCTCATGATCAATCATCATTCCCTCCCCCAAGGAGCACTGGGCATGGGTGCAGGTATCATCAATGGCAAAGAACCCATCTTCCAAATGGGCGATCGCCAAAGGCGCCTTTCCTCCAACTTGGAAGGAGCGGATTTGGCCGGTCGGGATATCGGTGGTTTTGGCAATTTTAATCCAAGGCATATTCCTGAACTTTCCTCAATTTTGATACTACTGCCTTTCCGGCTTTCCCTTCAACTGGCAAAGCGGCGGCTAAAAATCCTTCCACTAAAAGCCGCGTGGCATCCTTTTCAGAAATCCCGCGAGAATTAAGGTAGAAAAGCTCTTCCTCACCCACCCGGGCGGTCGAGGCCGCATGACTGGCAGAAACATCATTTTCCTCAATCTCCAAATCCGGCACGGTTTCCACCGTGGCTTCCGTTCCCAAAAGAAGCGTCCGCTCCTCCAAAAAATCACGGGATCCGGGAGCTCCTTTTTCGATTTTGATTAAGCCTTTGATGCGGGCCCGGGCCTGACCCTGCAAAACCCCCCGCACCGTTATTTTACCTCGGGTAGCGGGTGCCCGGTGAATGGAAGCGAGGTCCAAATCAATCTCATCTTTCCCTTTTCCCGCAAAAACTAAAACCAGCTCTTCTTCCTTTCCTTTTCGGTTAAGCAAAACCGTTAATTTCTTGGTACTGGTCCCGGTAACCGGCACAAAAATCATCCCACCGACCCCTCCATCTCAAGCTCAATTAAACGATTTAATTCCACCGCATATTCCAAAGGCAGCTGCTTTACGATCGGCTCAATAAAGCCGTTAACAACCATGCCGGTCGCTTCCGCTGAGGTTAGGCCACGGGACTGCAGGTAAAAGAGCTGCTCCTCCCCGACCTTGGAAACGGTGGCCTCATGTTCCACGGTGGATTGGCTTTCGTTGATTTTCATGGTGGGGTAAGTATCGGAGCGGGAGTGGGGGTCCAAAATCAAAGCATCGCAGCGGATATTGGAACGGGCGCCGACCGCGCCTGGATCAATCTGGAGAAGACCACGGTAGGAATTTCTCCCCCCATCACGCGAAATTGACTTGGAAGTAATGACGGAGGAAGTATAGGGAGCAACATGAACTGCCTTGGCACCAACATCTTGGTGCTGACCAGCTTGGGCGTAGGCTAAGGATAATATTTCCCCCCTCGCACCTTTCCCCATCAAGTAAACGCTCGGATACTTCATACTGACCCGACTACCCAAATTCCCGTCAACCCACTCCATGACCCCGTCCTGGGAAACAAAAGCCCTTTTGGTCACAAGGTTATAAACATTGCGGCTCCAATTCTGAACCGTGGTGTAGCGGACCCGCGCCCCAGGCTTCACAATAATCTCCACCACTGCGGCATGCAGAGAATTAGTTGAAAATGTGGGGGCCGTGCAACCCTCCACGTAATGGACGAAGCTCCCCTCCTCCGCCACAATCAAAGTTCTCTCAAACTGGCCGAAGTTCTGGGCATTAATACGAAAGTAAGCCTGCAGAGGAAGCTCAACCTTAACTCCCGCCGGCACATAGACAAAGGAACCCCCGCTCCAAACCGCCGAGTTTAGGGCGGCAAACTTATTGTCGGCAGAGGGGATGACCGTCCCAAAATACTGCTTCACAATCTCCGGATATTTGGCGAGGCCCTCATCCATGGAAAGGAAAACAATTCCCTGCTTATCAAGCTCCTTGCGCAGCGAGCCATAGATTACCTCGCTGTCGTATTGCGCTTTAACTCCGGCTAAAAACTTGCGCTCCGCGGCCGGCACGCCGATGCGCTCATAGGTTTGGCGGATCTCCTGCGGCACCTGGGACCATCTGCGCGCTTGCCGGTCGGTCGGACGAACATAATAGTAGATGTCGTCAAAATTAATTTGCGTTAAATCCGCTCCCCACATCGGCAACTGCTTCTTTTCGAAAATCTGCAAAGCCCGCAGACGCTGCTGGCGCATCCAATCCGGCTCGGACTTGAAATGGGAGATTTGTTCCACAATCCGCGGATTTAAACCCTTCCCGGACTTGAAAACCGCCTTATCGGGGTAAGAGAAACCGTATTGGTAGTCCTTTTTGGTAATCATCGAAAACTGCGGTAGCCCTCCTCTTCTAATCTTGCAGCCAAATCCGGACCGCCGCTTTTTACGATCTTGCCCGAAACCATTACATGCACCTGATTCGGAGTCAGATGCTTTAAAATTCTCTGGTAGTGAGTCACGATCAAGACACCGGCGCCCTTTTGGGCCAACTGTTTAATTTGACGGGCGATATCCCGAAGGGCATCGACATCCAATCCTGAGTCGATTTCATCAAATATGGCAAACTTGGGTTTTAATACCAGAGCCTGAAGAACTTCAAAACGCTTCCGCTCCCCGCCGGAAAA